>ERZ778516.1311-NODE-1311-length-19056-cov-5.757329_pt1 | contig 19056 bp, 14 predicted proteins | sample MGYA00510342_ERZ778516 | MGnify/ENA primary metagenome ERZ778516 (study PRJEB29527, sample SAMN07138961) | mouse gut metagenome | material: feces | host: mouse | place: China:Nanjing | collected 2016-01-25 ... | reverse complement strand
TGACCACCAATATCAGAGCTACGGACAGATACAAGCAGCTTCTGACATTGCCAAGCAGATAATTGACAATGCCAAAATCAACAAAGACGCTAACGGCAAGCCTGTTTCGTTCACTTCAGTATATACAGACGCAGAGGGAAACGAGCAGCAGATTATGGGCAAAATCTCGCAGCTTGAAAAGCTCCGTAAAGCTATACAAGACCTTTATAAAGAGGGTCTGAAAAAGAATCCGTTTGCAACGCTTTGGGAAAACCTTAAAAAAGTGTTCAACGGTGATTGGAAAGATAAAAACGCCACCGAGAAACTTGCGCTTATCGGAGAAAGTGCAGCAGAAAGCGCACAACTTGTCGGCAACCTTGCAGGGCAGCTCGCGGAAATGTTCGAGGCAGCCGGACACGACGATGCCGCACAAGCCATGACCGATGTGCAGGACGTGATGAATACTGTAAGCAATATCGGGAAGGGATTTGCGGAAGGTGGTCTTGTAGGCGGTATCGCCGCTGCTGCCGGAGAGGCTATCGGATGGGTAACAAAGGCTTTCCAAGCATCAGCACGGCACAAGGAGGCTTTACGAGCTATTATGAACGAGACCCTTGCCCAACAGAGGGAGTATAATCTGTTGCTCATGCAGCAGAATCTCGAATATAAAAAGGCGGCTACTATACTCGGAGAAGACACCTACGGCAAAGCAAAGAACGCCGTAAAAGTGATGAAAGATGCCTACAAGGATTTGCAGGACGAGTTGGCGGGTACGGCTGAACAGCAGGGCAATGAGCAACGCAAAGCCAACAGTAGCCGAATGGTCGCCCGTATGTTCGGATTGGGATTTGACGAGGCGAAAGCGAAACTCCGTCAAGCCTATGCCGGACTTGCTGACATTGAAATCAAGACCGGGCACAAAAAGACCGGTTTGTTCGGATGGGGCAAAGGCAAGGATATATATTCATCCATTCTTGACGTTTACCCCGACCTGATTGATGCCAACGGCAAATTCAATTCATCCCTTGCCGAAACCATCATCAACACGCGAAAGATGAGCGATGAGGATAAGGCTGCGCTCCAGAATATGATTGACCTTGCTGAACAGGCTGAGGCTGCATACGAGGAGCTGAACAGCTATATGACCGATATTTTCGGTGAACTTGGAAGCTCCATGACTGATGCCCTTGTGTCGGCTTTTGCCAATGGTACGGATGCCGCCGAAGCGTTCTATGGCTCTGTGTCTGATATGTTGGAGAATCTTGCAAAACAGATGATTTATTCTGTCACCCTCGCTCCGCTGATTGAGGAAGCAAGTAAGAAAATGATGAATATTATGCAGGATGACAGTTTGTCTGATGAGGAAAAATTTACCGCATATACCAATGTTCTTGACGATCTAATTGATGGTGCAGTTAAAGAGCAGGACAACGCAAATAAGTTGCTTAAAGATTTTCAAGACAGAGCCAAAGATAAGGGATTCGACATATTCAAGCCGGACGAAGATTCCAAGAGCGGTCTTTCCGCCGGAATACAATCCGTCACCGAGGACACTGCGGACTTGCTCGCCTCATATATAAATCAGATTCGCGCTGACGTGGCGATGCAGACGGGCAGTTATTGGCCCCGCTTGCTTGACGATGCTCTCCCGCAGATGAACGTCATAGCGCAGTCACAGCTCGACACGCAGCGTCAGATAGCCGAGAACACTCTGCGCAATGCAGTGGCGGCTGAGGAAATAGTGAAATCAAATGATGATATTAGCCGACTGCTTGCCCGTGTGACGCAGGGCGGCGCAAAATTCTATGTGAACTAATTATGGAAAATCTAAGCGAAACACTCAAACAGCAAGCCGTGGATTTGGGCTTGTGTCGCCCTTGGACGGAGGCGTGGGGCGACTGCGACCGGCAGGAGTTGATTGACAAGTATAAAAAAGGCATCGACTTCTGTATTGACAAGCAGTACCCCTCAAACGAGTTTATCAAGGCAAACTTCGACCGCGCACTGCTCAACGCGAATCTTATCTTTGTCGATGAGTACCTTGATTTCGACATGATGCCGAGTGGAATCTACATCCTCAACGGTGAATGCTCCGGCTCTATCCGCTTCGCTCCGTGGACTGCGGCGACCGTCTATGTCCGGCACTCGTCACACATTAATATAATAGCTGGCGACTTCGCCAAGGTGTTTGTAAGGCTCTATGACGAGGCTGAGATAGAGACCGAGGCTGAGGAGAGTGCGGTTGTCAAAGTGTATGATAGGAAGTAACGCAATATCCAACGCAAAGGCTAACGCAATGCGCATCTTTATAAACCGCTGTTATTCTTTGTGTTATTACGCATTTCGGTTAATCACTAACGCAATCGACAACGCAATCTTAACGCATAGTCTAACGCAAACGGACAGCCAAACTTAATCGGTTATCCGCTGCTTTATTTGCGACATTTCGGCGAATTGCGGTAATCATAGACCGGGATATTGTGAATTGCCCGCATTTCCTCAGTGCGTGATTGAGCGAGCGCATCCACCATTTCGTTGAACTCATCGCCGTTGTGCCCTTTGACCCACTCAAACCGCACAGTTTTCAGCCGGGAGGCGTAATTGAAGTACTGCCGGATGACATTGGCATTTGGTCGAGTGAAGTTATTGGCGTTAGCCTTGTTTGTCAGTACCTGTATGCAATACTGCGAGTCGGTATAGATGACAAGCGTTGAACCGCTCGGAACTGCCGCCACGGCACTCAGAATCGCCATTAGCTCCATTTTATTGTTTGTTACCCCGACAAAGCCTTTGGAGTTTTGCTTGACGAGGTTGCGCTGGCTGTCGAGTATGACATAGGCGGCGCCGCCCTCACCATAGGGAGAGAGATTATTGCATGATCCGTCAGAATACGCGATGTAGTCAGGAATAAAATCTATATCGTGAGAGATGGTTAGTTTTGCTTTCGGCTCTGAAATAGGCTTTATCTTACGAAGCCCATCCTTTGCCAATTCTTTAGCTTCTTTAAGCCAACGTAGTTCCTTAACTCTACCGTGCAGGATAGAAACTGAATTATGAGCTTCTGCAAGTTTCTTGAAACCCTCGTTCAATTCTTGATACTTTGAGTGCTTATAAATAGAGCTGTGCAATCCGTTATAGTCACAGATGATTTCAACATCGCAAGGCTCGTCTAATGAGGCTAATGCACCGCAAGCTCCTTTTATGAGAGCAGCAAGATAGGTTTCGTTATCATTAGCTGGTGTGGTGAATTTGTAGATGCGATTATTCGTGGGATTGAACACGACGCACCCTGCGACATTTGCGCCTTTTGCAGAGACATAGCTTATATAGATTTTCGCAATTTTCATTTTTGCTTTTATTAAAAATTATTATTTTAATAATCAGCTTGTTATAATTTAGCTTGATGTAGGGGATTAGGCTCGCGGTCGCAGCAAGCCCTAAAGAGAGTTGAAAAGTTCTCTCCATTCGGGCTTGGCGGATATGAAAGTGCCGTCAGCTTTTTCATGAGTTATCCGTCTCCCTTGCGGCCTATAACACCTCGGGGTCTGGTGGCTTTCGGGGTTAAGCCCGGTTCAGCGCAATCCACCTGCTTCGCTCCACTGTAATGAACAGCCCGTCCTGCCTACGCAGTCCTTTCAGTGGCTTACAACATGCGCCAAGTGGTCTTTCGGTCGGCAGACGCATGAGGTCGAGGCTTCCGCCTCATTGGTTCTTCTCCCTCTATCCCCGTCCGCAGTTCGTTCGCTTGGGGCGATAAAAAGAGAAGAACCGCACCAAAGGGTCAACTGTGCGATTCTTCAATTCAGAAAGGTGGTAACTCTTTCTGTATGTCTTTTATCGTATCGTTGACCTTGATACGCCGCGAAGTTAATATAAAAAATCCGATGAAAAAAATTGACATTTCCGTAAGAATTAGTAAATTTGCGGTGTGAATGTATTTAAAATATGTTCTGAAATCAACACCTTTGGGTAAAATATTGACAATCAAGAGATAAGAATGCCGTGATTTTTCATTCGTAAACGAAAAGGTCGTGGGTTCGAGTCCCACTCGCGGCTCAACTAAGGGACAAGACCTTGCGGTTTTGTCCCCTTTTTTTAACAGATAAATTATAACTCCATGAAAAAGGAAATCTCCACAAACAAAGCTCCCGGAGCCATTGGACCCTACAGCCAGGCTGTTCAGGCAGGTAACCTCATTTTTGTTTCGGGTCAGCTTCCCATCAATGCCGCAACCGGCGAGATGCCCGCGGACATCAAGGCACAGACGCGTGAGTCAATCAATAATATCAAGGCTATTCTTGCCGAAGCCGGAGCCACACTTGACAATGTGGTTAAGACTACAGTATTTCTTGCGGATATGGAATATTTCGGTCCTATGAACGAAGTTTACGCCGAAGAATTCAAGGCTGTTTATCCGGCGCGCTGTGCTTTCGCAGTCAGGGAACTTCCAAAGAAAGCGCTTGTAGAGATTGAAGTTATCGCTGCATTATGATTCTGCTGCAGATTGAGCAACTGACAAAATCGTTTGGCGACCGCATCCTCTTTGAGGATGTGTCGCTGGGCGTGTTCCAAGGTGATAAAATCGGTATCGTGGCGCAAAACGGTGCCGGAAAAACAACTTTCCTGAATATCCTTGCCGGACGCGAGGATTACGATTCCGGAAAGGTGACATTCCGCAACGGCATCCGGGTAGGTTATCTTGAGCAGATTCCTCCCATGGATCAGAATATGACCGCTCTCGAATATGCATCTCTTGATGTGCGCGATAATGAAGAGGGCAACGGAGTGGATCTTGCACGTCAGATGCTCACGCAGTTCAAGATTACAGATTATGTCACACCGCTCGGCCGAATGTCGGGAGGGCAGACAAAGCGTGCGGCACTTGCGAGAGTATTGCTCTCCAAGCCCGACATGCTTATACTTGACGAGCCTACAAACCATCTTGACATAGATATGATAGAATGGCTTGAGGCTTATCTCTCGCGTCAGAAAATGACGCTTCTTATGGTGACGCATGACCGTTATTTTCTCGATAAGGTCTGTAACAAGATAATAGAGATCGACCGCACTCATGTCTATTCCTATGACGGGAATTACGACTATTATCTGCGCAAGCGCGACGAGCGTCACGAGAACCTTTCTGCCGAACTCGCCAAGGTCCGGAATCTTTTGCGCACGGAACTTGAGTGGATGCGTCGTCAGCCTCAGGCTCGCGGATCCAAGGCGAAATACCGTATCGACAATTTTCATGAGCTTGAGAAGAAAAGCAAGGTAAATCTTACGGAGCGCAATGTCTCGCTGAATGTGAAGTCCTCTTATATCGGTTCGAAGATTTTCGAGGCTCATAATGTTGTGAAAGCATTCGGAGAAAAACGTATATTGAACGGATGGAGTTATACGTTTGCCCGCTATGAAAAGGTCGGCATCGTAGGTGACAACGGTGCGGGTAAATCGACCTTTATAAAACTACTTTTGGGACTGATGCAGCCGGACAGCGGTCATTTCGATATCGGCGAAACTGTGAAATGGGGATATTACAGTCAGGAGGGCATGACGGATTTTGACGAGCAGAAAAAGGTTATCGATGCCGTCCGCGAGATTGCCGAGGAGGTGAGAATAGATGACAAGACGCGTCTGTCGGCATCTCAGTTTCTGTCTCACTTCCTTTTTACACCGGAAACGCAGCAGAAATTCATACATAAGTTAAGCGGAGGGGAGCGTCGCCGACTTTATCTGGCGACAGTGCTGATGCGCAATCCCAATTTCCTTATTCTTGATGAGCCGACGAACGATCTTGACATCATGACACTTGCCGTGCTCGAAGATTACCTTGTGAATTTCAAGGGGTGTGTGATTGTAGTGAGTCACGACCGTTTCTTTCTTGATCGTATAGTCGATCATCTTTTCGTATTCAAGGGGGATGGCGAAGTGCGTGACTTCCCCGGTGATTATTCCACCTACCGTCATTGCGTTGCCGAAGAGGAGAAAGAGCGCCGCGCCGCCGAGAAACCCAAAGAAAAGGTCAAGGCTTCGTGGCGTCCGGCTGAAGAGAAACGCAAACTCACATTCAAGGAGAAACGCGAGATGGAATCTCTGGAGAAAGAGATTGAGGAACTCACGGCAGAACGTGCCACACTTGAGACATCTCTTTCTACTGGAGGACTTGATTCTGCCGGTATCATAACGGCTGGAGAACGTCTTGCCGCAGTGGTCGAACGCCTTGACGAGGCGGAACTGAGGCTGCTGGAACTGATGGACATCTGACCTGATACCCCGTTGTTTTTTTGTTGGAAGGGGAACTCGTCAAGACTTGTTTTTCTTAGCCGGCGTCAGGATATGCCGCAAGGTTGAATCCAAGTTCCATTCTGGTCGTGGTCTCCAGTATCCGAGGAAACACCTGCATTAACGCCTTCAGCAATACGGAATGAGAGGCAAGCGAGGGGTTGGCTGCGATTTTCTCCATTATCATCTGCTGTATCTCCGGATCCTCAAGCATCGGAATCACAATATCCTTAAGCAAAGGGACCAAAGTCTCCGTATTGAAGAATATCTGCAACTCTGTCGGTGTGAGACTATACTGTAGTGGGAATCCCTGCGACAGCATCGGAGCCAGTTTCTGTATTGCCGCTGCAAGGGGAGCGGTGTAGTCTGCTCTTGATTGCTTTCCGAATGGATTTGGAGGAAGATCAGGATGGCTTGAGCCGTTTATCAGAATCTGCCCCATAAGGTCTGTCGGATTGATATACAGATTCATCATGATGTCATCAAGCGGGACGTATTGGATCATGCATAGAGGAGCCTGTGCGAACTGTGCCGCACCGTTGTTGCTTTGCATATAAGTTATCACTGCGTTGCCGTCGGGTCTGAATGCAACTGTCTTCAGAGCGTTCTCTATTACCTGAGCAATCGACATGTAGGCAGTGTTGCCGTAAGCCGGTATCATTGGCAGTGTGACCAGAAGGGTCATCGCATCCTGCAGGGTGCCGTCAAAGCCTTCAAGCAATGGAGGCAGACTGCATTCCCACACTATATGCAACGGTAGTGATTTATACCCTGTTCCGTCAGCGTTTTTTTCCGCAGGAGCGGGAAACCAGACGGTATTTGCGAGCCTTTGATTCTTAAGCGTTACATCGTTGAAGGAAAATGCCATTTTGGATGCATTCACGTTTCCTTCGTACGTGTAGGTAAGATACTCTGTCTCTCCGTTACCGGAGAAGGAATATACGCCACCATCGGGTTTCAGGTTCACTGGAAGAGACAAAACAGGCGTGCCGGGCAGAACTCCCGGACCGGGAATATCCGGCATACCCTTCAGCGATTCCGAGAGATCCCCGGGAGATACGGTAGAACCCATCGTAAGAGTCGCCTTCTCTTCGTTCTGTATAAACGCCACGCTTTTCCCGCTCATTGGCGATTGATTGTAACGCAGTTCAAGAGATTCGTTTCCGGTGTATGTCTTTTCGGGCAGCGGTGAGACTGTCGGCTCGTCATCGCTGCATGATGCCAGCGGCATGAATGCGAGCAGGGCGTATAATGGCAGATAGTGTTTCATAGTTGTGTCTTTTGATATTATAACAAAGGTTAAGGTTTTTTTGTTAGCCCACATGTGATAAGTCGGGATTCTATGGAACGCGGTCTATAAGCATTAAAGGAATGTCCGGGTACCGGTCCCGGGCATTCCTTTAATGTGCAACTGTGTTGTTATTCCTGTATACTATTATAAGTAAGTGTTCAAGTTTAATCTATACTTACCGCAGCATTATTTGTAAAGACGCTCGCGTGTGGCGGCGACTTTCTCGTCGACGATATAGTCGTCATAATCCATCATCTTGTCGATTATGCCATTGGGAGTAAGCTCGATGATGCGGTTGCATACAGTCTGAATGAACTCATGGTCATGGCTCGACATTAGAATCACTCCTTTGAACGACTGCAGAGTGTTGTTGAATGCCTGGATAGATTCGAGGTCGAGGTGGTTGGTCGGGGAGTCGAGCACCAGGGTGTTCGCGTCTGTAAGCATCATTCTTGCAATCATGCATCTTATTTTCTCTCCACCTGAAAGCACACTCGCTTTTTTGAGCACTTCCTCTCCGCTGAAAAGCATTTTCCCAAGGAAACCTTTGAGATATATTTCCGAAGAGTCGTTGCTGTATTGGCACAGCCAGTCTACAAGATTGAGGTCTGATTCGAAGAACTCTCCGTTGTCGAGCGGAAGGTATGCGTTGGTAATTGTCTGTCCCCATTCAAAGTCACCGGCATCAGCCTTGCGGTTTCCCATGATGATTTCGAACAGAGCGGTCATGGCACGCGGGTCGCGGCTCAGGAAAGCGACTTTGTCACCTTTCTCAATCTGGAAATTAACGTCATCGAAAAGCACCTCTCCATCAATTGATGCCTTGAGACCTTTTACTTCCAGAATCTTGTTTCCTACTTCGCGGTTAGGAGTGAATATGATGCCGGGATATCTGCGTGAAGAAGGCTGGATTTCCTCGACATTCAGCTTCTCAAGCATTTTCTTGCGGCTTGTTGTCTGTTTGCTTTTAGCCACATTCGCGCTGAAACGCTGGATGAATTCAAGAAGTTCCTTGCGTTTCTCCTCGGCTTTTTTGTTTGCAGCCTGCTGCTGGCGCAGAGCGAGCTGTGAAGACTGATACCAGAAATCGTAGTTTCCGGCAAATATCGATATTTTATTGAAGTCTATGTCGAGGGTATGAGTGGAGACCGCGTTGAGGAAGTGGCGGTCATGACTCACCACGAGGACGGTATTCTCGAAGTTGGCAAGATAATTCTCAAGCCACGCCACAGTCTCGAGGTCAAGGTCGTTGGTCGGCTCGTCAAGAAGCAGATTGTCAGGGTTGCCGAAGAGGGCTTTTGCCAGAAGCACACGCACTTTCTCGTTTGCGCTCATGTCTTTCATAAGCATGTAATGGGAATCTTCCTTTATGCCGAGACCGGACAGCAGGGCTGCGGCATCGCTTTCGGCATTCCATCCTTCAAGTTCGGCGAATTTCTCTTCGAGTTCAGCTGCCTTTATGCCGTCTTCGTCAGAGAAATCGGGTTTGGCATATATGGCGTCTTTCTGCTGCATTATGTCCCAAAGCACAGTGTGACCGCGCAGAACAGTCTCTATGACCGTGCACTCGTCAAACTCGAAGTGGTTCTGAGAAAGCACGGAAAGGCGTTCTCCGGGTCCGAAAGTCACAGAACCTTGCGTAGGAGTTAGTTCTCCCGAGAGAATTTTCATCAGAGTTGATTTCCCGGCACCGTTCGCACCGATTATGCCGTAGCAGTTGCCACGGTTGAAAGTGAGGTTTACGTCTTGAAATAGCACGCGTTTTCCGAACTGCATGCAAAGGTTGTTTGTCTGAATCATTTTCTTTGGTTATTTGTGTTTTCGGGGCACGTTGACGTTGTGCTTGTCAAAAATGCGTTGTGCGCCTCTGTCGAAAAGTTGCCAGTGCGCTTTCTGGGCAGAGGGGATTTTCTCCGGCATCCAAGAGGGGATGACAGTAAAATTCGTTTTTCCTCCTGCCGGTTTTGCTGAGAAGAACGTGTCGTAATTAGCCTCCTTGAATCTCGCGGTTCCGTCTGAGTCACGCTCGATGACCGCCCGGACAAGAGCTCCGCCGCGGGTGTCGGCGGTTTTCATGTTCGATATGAAATTCCCAAGAGAATAGACAAGAAGCACATCTTTGTCATCTTTTTCATTGCGCACCACTTTCATGGGCTGTATCACATGCGGATGACCACCTATGATCATGTCGACACCCTGGTCAATCAGGAAATCTGCCATGCTTTCCTGATTCTTGTTCTGCAGCAGCACATACTCCACTCCCCAGTGAATGGTCACGACTGTTATCTCAGCCCCGGCATCCTTGGTCTTTTTAATCTCTTCTGCCATTTTTGCACGGTCTATGAGCGAGATCTCGGCTTCTTCCGTGGGCAATATGCCGTTGGTTCCGTAAGTATAGTTCAGGAATCCCACTCGGAATCCGTTTATATTTTTTACGAACGGCACAAGAGAATCGCGCTGTGCGGCATCATGATAGGTCCCGATGTGATCCACGCCCAGAGAATCAAGGGCGGTCAGCGTGCGCCGTGCCGCTTTGTCGCGGCGGTCAAGGCAATGGTTGTTTGCTGTCAGAAACATGTCGAAACCGGCGTCTTTGAGTGCCTGTGCATAAGAGTCCGGAGCCGAGAAGCAGGGATAACCGCTGTAAGACGGACCGCCTCCGAGCGGCACCTCAAGGTTGCACACCGCGTAATCGGCGGCAGTAATTTCCGGCGCTATATATGTGAAGCAGTCCGAATAGTCATAACAGTCTCCGCCTAATTCCCTGGCTCTGTCGAGTTGAGCCTGATGCTGCATGGCATCTCCGACAAACAGAAGCTCGGCGCGTTGCGGCTCTCCCGGTGCCACGGCACCGGTTATAAACGAAAGCAGGCTGAACAGAAGAATCGTCACGTCGGTGGATAGTTTTGGTTATGTGATGATTATTCGATTGTCTGGCGGGAATATGTGAAGCAGACGATTGCCTTGTCTGTATCGAGCTGTGTCACCGTGGGGCGACCGATGTATGGCGCGCAGCGGGTGACATAGGTTGTGGTTGACGTATATCCCGGCACTTCTTCCGTAGAGACAACCACAGGAACAAGCGAAAATTCCATATCTGCCGGATCAACAGCTTTGCCGCTGTCGATCAGTTCCAGTATATATTCGCGCATCCCGCTGAAGGTATAGCTCTTGCTCTCGGTATTATATGGTGCATAGAATGAAGTCTTTCCATCCGGAATCTTGTTGTCGCGGAAGAAAGCCTCGCGCTCGGAACTCTTCACCATAAGCAGGTGAGGAGCGGCATCAAGCCCGTAGTCGTTTTCAACGGCTTCTGCGGGAATCTCGAATGAAAGTTTGGAGACAACAGCAATACTATACAGATCCTTGTCGTATTTGTCGATAATCTCCTGTGCGGGGAATTTCACATTTACATAATATCCGCCGGGAGTCGTTATAATCGCTTTGCCGCTGTTCGCGAGTTTCTTCAGATAATCAGACACCTTGTAAGTCACCTTGTTTGCCGAGAGCACTTCCGGCTGCGAAGAGAACAGACACACGGAGTCGCGTGTGAGAGTAGGCACGTAGTGGTATTCTCCGGAATCATCGTCTTTTTTCTGATACACCTGTCTCATGTAGTGCCAGTAGGTGAAGAATTTCATGGATGAAATCACGCCGATACAGCCGTTTCCGAAATTCTGTTCCACATATACACCGGGGAAATACTGGGCGAAAGTCTGTGGCCATTGGAAGATTCCGGGGTTGTTTTTGTAGGCGTTGAAGACATCCTGAGCCATTTTCTTTGGAAGCATTATGGGAATGCGTATGCTCTCCTGCTTTTTGAAAAGAGAATCGTTCATGGAGAGTGCCGACAGAGTGTAGCTTCTGACTCCGAGGGGAGACGAGGGATCGTAATAACCATCGGGGTCGAACGCGCTGTTTATGTCAGACGGCAACTGGCGTGTAAGCCGGTAAACCTTCAGCTGCTGCGGTGCGAGGGAGTCTCCGGTCAGCGAACCTCTGGGCACAGTGAGAACCATTCTTATTGAATCGATGTCGTTTACCGTTATTGAATCCGGTATGTTCATCTTGGTTGCGCACATTAGCTGGCTCACGAACGAGCATTCGAGCGAACCGTATTCAGGCACGTTTATGCGTCCGAGCAGTTTTGTCTGAGTGCGCGAGTCAAATTCGGGCTCCATGATTGATGAAGCGTCAAGCTTCATTTCGAGGGTGTCTACTGTAATAGAGACCTCACCGTTAACGAGCGAGCCTCCGATAGGGCTTGTGCTGTCTTCGCACGATGCCAGAATTGCCAGCGGCAACAAAGCTGCTATGGCTTTATGTAATGCTTTAAGCTTCATTTCCTAAGAGAGATTGATAGAATTGATGGTATTTGTCGGAGTTGTCCTCTTCCGGATTTAGCGAGAGCACGGGCATTCCGAGCTTTTCCACATATTCCACAAGTTCCGGATCCGGCGTGCGGTTATTGAAAATCACCGCGTCAGAGTTGGCGATTCCTATTTTGTGCAGGAGGTTGGTGTTTGCCGGGAGGTCGAGAAAATCCTTGAGGTCATTCCCTTTTATTCCGTCTTCACTGAGTTTCTTGAGAAATTCTGGATCTATGGCATCCGCAGGAGTCTCGTCAAGCAGAGAATAGACTATTTTGGTCCCGTTGAAAGACACACCGTCGGAAAAGACCTTTTTCACATACAACGGCACCAATGCCGCGATCCATCCTGATGTGTGCAGAATGTCCGGCTCCCATCTGAGCTTGCGCGCGGTGTCGACGGTACCGCGGGAAAAGAAAATAACGCGTTCGTCATTGTCGGGACGGTTTGTGCCGACATTGTCCACATCATCCTCAAGTTTCTGGAAATAATCGTCGTTGTCGATGAAATAAACCTGAATGCGAGAGGGCTGCATAGAAGCCACTTTTATAATGAGAGGATGATCGGCGTCTTTGATAGGAATGTTGATTCCGCTGAGACGTATCACCTCGTGCAGCTGGTTGCGGCGTTCGTTGACGTTGCCGAAATTGGGCATGAAGGTTCTGACTTCATACTTCTTGCCATGCATAGCTACCGGAAGATCTCGGCCTAACTGTGCAATCTCCGAGGCTGGGAGATATGGCGCTATTTCGGGAGAGACATAAAGGATTCGTTGTTTTGCCATATTGTTCGGTTTGCAGTGCTTATGGCTCTGTTCTCCACAGAGCGCACCAAGCGGATGCAAAGTTAATAAAAAAAATCGAGATTCCGGTGGTTTGCGGTCACGGTGCCGTGTTTCTGCTCCTTAAAATATGTGAAATTGGTCGGATTTGAGGATAATGACGTAAAAAATTTAGAAATTAGTAAGTTTTGATTAATTTTGCAGGTTGAAAAAATGAAGGAGTCGGAACAAGACGCCTTCTTAATTGAGTTTCGCAAGCATATGCCCGGAATGCACATGGATTCCATGTCGCTCATTCGGGTTGTCTGCGCAAATTGAAACCTGAATAAAATGATAATAATCAGAAAGGTCGCTGAACTCCTCGATTTTGTGGAGCTTCAGAAAGAACAAGGGAATGCTGTGGGACTTGTGCCCACTATGGGAGCTTTGCATGCCGGCCATTTGTCGCTTGTGGAGCGGGCTGTAAAAGAGAATCCATGTGTGATCGCGAGTGTATTTGTCAATCCGACGCAGTTCAACAATCCTACGGATCTCGCCACATATCCGCGCAAGGAGGAAGACGATTTCAAGATGCTTGCCGAGGCGGGAGTATCGGCAGTTTTCGCGCCTTCCGTAGAGGAGATGTATCCCGGAGGTCCGGAAGCTCAGCCGCGCCATGAATTCGAGCTTGGCACGGCGGCAGAGGTGATGGAGGGACGTTTCCGTCCCGGTCATTTTCAGGGTGTGGCACAGGTCGTGAGTCTTCTTTTCCGTCTGTGCAGTCCGACACGGGCTTATTTCGGAGAAAAGGACTTCCAGCAGATTGCCGTTATCCGCAATATGATCGAAACCGAGGGAATAGATGTGGAGATTGTGGCGTGTCCCATAAAACGGGCAGACGATGGTCTTGCACTCTCAAGCCGCAACGCATTGCTTTCCGAAGAGCAGAGAGCTGTGGCTCCTGAGATTCACAGGGCATTGGAATATAGTGTCGTATATTCGCGTGAACATAGTGTCGGAGCCACACATGACACTGTCGTGGAGCGCATCGATGCCGTGCCGTTTATGAGAGTAGAGTATTTTGAGATTGTAGACGCCCGCACGCTCCTTCCTGTGGAAGAGTGGGATGAAAGTCCGTGGATTGTCGGATGCATTACGGTCTATTGCGGAGATGTGAGACTTATCGATAATGTGACTTATAAAAAAGAGATTTGAGGATATGCTTATCGAAATGATGAAATCGAAGATTCACCGTGTTACAGTGACAGAGGCGAATCTTAATTATATAGGGAGCATCACGATTGACAAACGTCTTCTGGATGCCGCCGATATTCTGCCTGGTCAGAGAGTGTGGATCGTAAACAACAATAACGGCGAGAGGTTCGACACCTATGTGATAGAGGGAGAAGCTGACAGCGGTGTGATTTGTCTCAACGGTGCGGCTGCCCGCAAGGCGCAGCCCGGCGATGTGGTGATTATAATGACTTATGCCCAGCTCACTCCCGAGGAGGCAAAGACCTGGAAACCCAAGGTGATATTTCCCGATACAGAAACCAACAAATTGTAATTCCGTATGTTTGAAAATCTGTCGGAACGCCTTGAGCGTTCATTCAAGATATTGAAAGGTGAAGGCAAGATTACCGAAATTAATGTTGCAGAGACCCTTAAGGATGTAAGACGTGCATTGCTTGATGCCGATGTCAACTATAAGGTTGCAAAAACGTTCACTGACACGGTTAAAAAGAAAGCCATGGGTCAGAACGTTATCAATGCCCTCAAGCCGAAGGAGCTGATGGTCAAGATTGTCCACGATGAGCTGACGGAGATGATGGGAGGCACGGAAGCTCCTTTGAATCTTGACGGGAATCCGGCAGTTATCCTGATGTCGGGTCTGCAGGGTGCCGGTAAGACAACTTTCGCGGGTAAGCTTGCACGCAAGCTTAAATCTGCGAAAGGGAAGCGTCCGTTGCTTGTCGGTGCCGACGTTTATCGTCCTGCCGCCCGTGAACAGTTGAGAGTGCTCGCTGCAAGTATCGGTGTGCCTGTCTATACGGAAGAAGACAGTAAGGATCCTGTGCAGATCGCTCTTAACGCCATTGCTCATGCAAAATCGAATCATCTTGATTTGGTTATTGTCGACACTGCCGGACGTCTCGCTGTAGACGAAGAGATGATGGATGAGATCGAGCGCATCAAGAAGGCGATCAGACCTCAGGAAACATTGTTCGTGGTTGACTCCATGACCGGTCAAGACGCTGTCAACACGGCAAAGACATTTAATGACCGTCTTGATTTCGATGGTGTGGTCCTCACGAAACTTGATGGTGACACCCGAGGCGGTGCTGCACTTTCAATTCGTGCGGTGGTTGACAAGCCCATCAAATATGTCGGTACCGGTGAGAAGCTTGAGGATATCCAAGAGTTCAATCCCGAGGGTATGGCTAACCGTATCCTCGGCATGGGCGATATCGTGGAGCTTGCCAAACGTGCGCAAGAGATCTATGACCAGAAAGAGGCGGAAAGGATTCAAGAGAAGATCAAGAAGAATAAATTTGACTTCGACGATTTCTTGAAACAGATAGAGAACATCAAGAAGATGGGTAACATCAAGGATCTTGCCGCAATGATTCCCGGTGTGGGCAAAGCGATCAAGGATGTTGATATAGATAATAACGCTTTCAAGGGTATTGAAGCGATAATTCATTCAATGACTCCTTATGAGCGTCAGAATCCGGAAGTGATAAAAGGCACGCGCCGTCAGCGCATAGCTAAAGGTTCCGGCACATCGTTACAGGATGTGAACAAGCTGCTGAAGCAGTTTGAAGACACCCGCAAGATGATGAAGATGGCGACTTCAATGAAGAATCCTATGAAGATGATGCGCCAGATGAAGCAGCAGGGCGGACGCCGCTTCTAAAGATATTAAAAATAAAAAAGAGGGACAATGTCCCTCTTTTTTATTCCGGATATATCGGACATATATCCATTATTTCTTTTTCGAAAGAATCGCGGTTAATTGCCCGGTTACGCATTTCGGTCCTCCTGTTGAATATTGTCTGTTGAGAATAGAATAGGAGGGTCGCTATTTTTGTGCTGTCTGTAATTCCCATCCTGATCAGGGCAAGGATGCGGAGGTTGGCGTTCAGAAGTTCACTACTTTTAGGGCATATTGCCTTGTCGGGCTGTAGCAAAGTATTCACATTCTTTATAAAATCCGGATACAGCCGCAGGAAAGCTGTATCGAAGTTGAAGAATACCTCTCTCAGTTCAGCTTCCGAAGGTCTTGAGTTCGCTTGAAGCAGCTTTTGCAGTTCATTGTATTGTCCCGCTTTCACTTTCGATGTCACTGTCAGTTGCAGGCGATTGTATTTATCGATATATCCCGCGCATAGGTTAAGGAAGAGGTTGACGTATTGTTCACGTGAGCGGTTTGTTTCCTGAAGCTGTTTGTTGAATACCTTAAGCTGGTCGTTGAATGTAGACAAAGTCACGTTCCTGTTCCTGATTTTTCTTTTTTGCTCTATGATCATCGCTATCGCGATGATCAGTATTATCACTATTATTACGATTGTTGCCAGATACAGGTGAAGTTGTTTGTTTTTTACCAACACAGTTTCCTGATATGCCGTTGCAATGGCTGGAAGTTTCTTGCCTATTTCAAGTATCCTCAGCCTGTTGTTGTATTCCAGCGCATCATTCAGCGAATAGTTGAGATATGCATTCGCGCGTTCCAGATCTCCGTCTTCATTCTTGATCAATAGAGCCACATCCTGCAAAGCAAGATTTTCCTTCAAGGGAATCATCTGATCGGAAATAGCTGCATTTATGAGCCATTTCCTGTAGTTTGCCCTGTCTTGCAGGTTGTTATATGCCTGTGCCAATGCGAACGCCGATTGGGCGTATAGCCGGGAATTTTTAGGTTCTTTCTCAACAACCTTGAGATAATTCTTTTTAGCCGTTTCAAAATCGTGGTTGAACATTAATGCTTTTTCTGCAATCCTGTAATTATACAGAGACGTGTTCCGTGGAGTTACCTGGATAAGGGAATCCAAGTATGTCTTGCTGTTGCGATAATAAATAGGAGCAAATGTCTTATCCTGTGAATATTCTGCCCATAATCCGTAAGTCCATTGGTAAGCCTGATAATACTTTTCAAGGAGTGTGTCTGACAGGCATGAAGATTGAATTTTCTTAAGTTCATCGATTGCTTGACTGAAATGTCCGGAGGTAGCATATGACATTGACTTGTGTATTCTCACCTTTGCGTTAAGATCGTAGTCTCCCGTATCGGAAACAAGTTTTTCAGCCAAGTTGATATATCTCATTGCCGAGTCAAAACTGAGGGTCAGATACTCCTCGTAAAGTCTGTCGTATCCTTTAAGCTTATCCATTATCGGGGCATTCACCGGGATTCTGGATTTAATGCTGTCTATTCTGCGTTTTTTATTTTTGAGGAATGTGTCCCTGATGCTAAGCACGGAATCGAGACTTGCAAGGTCATTTTGGGGCTTGGCGTAAACAGGGGATGTCGTCAACAAAACAAGGAGCATAAATATTGGGAACGTTCTCATTTTATTCATATCTCAGTTTATTTGTATGCAAAGATAATATAATTTTTTTAATACCCAATGAGATCTATCCTTCTTATTAACACTACCCGATTCCAAATTAACTTAATTTCTAATAAATTGATAATTAATGAATTACCCCCCGATGCACTACTTGAACTACTTAAAACTACCTGCCAACTACTTGCTATTGATAATTGTACGTTGTGGTTATAATTTTACCACAAAATCAATAAACAATAATTAACCTAAATCTTTATGAAACCTTTTAATTTAACATTTGGACGGATGGTGCTTCTTGTGGCAATGTTGCTGCTGTCGCCGCATGCGTTCGCCCAGGTGAAAAAAATCTCAGGTACCGTGACTGACTCATCGGGTGAGCCGTTGATAGGTGCGAGTGTATTTGTTGTAGGAACCAATAAGGGAGCTTCGACAGATATGGATGGAAGATACACGATTGAGGCGAAAAGTAACGACAAGGTGCGTTTTTCCTATATCGGGTATAAGACAAAGACTGTTAAGATTGAGAATCGCACGGTTATCAATATAACGCTTGAGGAGGACAATACGGTGCTTGATGAGGTAGTTGTTATCGGTTACGGCACCATGGATAAGAAAGAGTTGACCTCAGCGGTGTCTCATGTCAGTGCGAAAGACTTCCAGTCCATAGCGTCGACAGACGTGTCTATGCTTATTCAGGGCAAAGTGCCGGGGCTTTCGGTTGTCAACACGGCTGCCGCCGACCCTAACTCGGCAGCGAGTCTCCAGATTCGTGGCGTTTCATCGCGCGAGGCTGGTCTTGGTCCGTTGATCGTGCTTGACGGTGTGCCCGGAGCAAGTCTCACCAATATCAATCCGAATGATATAGCATCTTTCGACGTGCTGAAGGATGGAGCCGCATCCGCTATTTATGGTACACGTGGTTCCAATGGTGTGATTATCATCACTACCAAGAAAGGTGCGCAGGATGGAAAGGTGCATACCACTTATTCAGGAACTTTCTCATGGGACAAGGCTAACCGTGACCTTGACATGATGAATGCTGAGGAATATAGGGCCTGGCGTATTCCTTCGGGTGATGCAGCAGTGGATCTCGGTGGTAATGATGATCTTTTCGATATGGTTTCCCAAACCGGTTTCAAACAGACGCACACTTTGACAATCAGCGGAGGTGGAGCCAATACAAATTATCGGGTATCAGCAGATTTTCGCAACGGAGACGGCGTGGAGAAACGAGGAAACCGTGAAGAATATGGTGCTCGTGCCACTATAAATCATGCTACCAAGGGCGGCTTGTTTAACGCCACCTTGAATGTCGCACCCCGTATCGTCTATCGCAAACTTGCTGATAATGACGTGTTCCGTCGTGCGATAGAAGCGAATCCGACCACACCTGTATGGGATCCCAATGTTCCCGGGAAATATTATGATTTCTCAACTGTCAATGGTTTCGTGAATCCCATGGAATCTATAGATCTTGTGCAAGACAAGAGTCAGGAGAAGGTGCTCGACTGGGACGCTACCGTCAAGCTTAATCTCCTTCCCCTTTTCCTTCCTAACGCAAAATACAGTCAGAATCTGTCGACTCAGATAACTTTCGCCGATCATCAATACAATAACGACGGCAGTTATTTCGAACCGTCGACAATGAATCAGAACCTTAAGATAAAGAAGAAAGGATATGCAAGCCGTACGGCTAACAATGCCCGTAGCATGAGTCTTGAATGGCTTGTTAATTATAATATCGGAATTTCAGTAGATGACAAAAATTGAATTTATGCTGTTAAACATCTAATCTTTAGGCGA
>ERZ778516.1309-NODE-1309-length-19071-cov-8.751893_pt1 | contig 19071 bp, 8 predicted proteins | sample MGYA00510342_ERZ778516 | MGnify/ENA primary metagenome ERZ778516 (study PRJEB29527, sample SAMN07138961) | mouse gut metagenome | material: feces | host: mouse | place: China:Nanjing | collected 2016-01-25 ... | reverse complement strand
CTGTGGAAACCATGCTGAAATGCATTTCGGTTGCAAGCGCTAATGATGCCTGTGTCGCATTTATATATAGTAGACACTAATCATATGGATTTTGGAACTTATAATAGATTGTAATGGAACTATCCTCATTAACCTCTATTCTCTCAATCAGTTCTAAAACCAAATCTCTTGTTAGTTTTCTAATATTGATATAATTTCTAAAAGCCTCCACCCATTCATCATATTGGGCATTTAGCTCTTGCTTCAAGTCAGACCTTCCCTCCAGCACACTTTTTTGCTCCTGTAACTCTTTAATTTCATCCTCGTACCCAGAAACATATTCCATATACTCTTCTTTGGAAATCAAGTCCTCCATAAAATTATCATATGTTTTCTTTTTGAACTTTTCTATTTTGCTAATCCTTTTCTGGATATTATCCAACTGCATTTCATAACATTCTTTACTTTCGTTATAAACTTGTACCTTTTTCAGTTCGTTTATGTCTTCCTCTTTCAGGATTTTCCTTGCTTCGCTCTTGATGGAATACAGCACTGCTTCTTCCAACTCCTCTGTGCCTATGCTGTGGCTGCCACAAAACTGTTTCCCTTGCGTTTTATAAGTTTTGCAGATATAGCCTATGAATCCCTTCTCCCCTCTTCTTGCATACTTCCTTGACATGGCATGTTTGCAGTCTGCACAGTACAGCATCCCAGAGAACAGCCCATTCTCTTCCATGGAACCAGTGCTCCTAGTGCGTGTTTTCTGCAACTTCTGCACCATCCCAAAAACTTCCGGCTCTATGATCGGCTCATGGGTATTCTCCACAATAATCCATTTTTCCCTTGGGAGCAATTTTTTCTTCTTATCTTTATAAGATAATGTATTTGCTTTATTCTGGATTAAATTTCCAATATAAGTTTCATTATTCAGGATAGTATGTATTGTTTGGTAAGACCAATGCTTTGTTGTGTCCAACGCCTTGGAGTTATGGTAGTTCTCACCCAGCACTTGCCTCTTATACAAGGTTGGGATTAAAACGCCTTCTGAGGACAATATGGAGCCGATTTTAGCCTTCCCATAGCCCGATAGGTATAATTTATAAATCTTCTTTACGATTTTTGCAGCATACTCATCCACCACCAAATGGTTGTGGTTCTTGGGGTCTTTCCGGTACCCATATGGGCAGGAAGAGCCCAAATACTCCCCATTTTTCATTTTGGCCTTAAAAGAACTGCGGATATTTTTAGATAAATCCTCACAATACCATTCATTCACAAGCCCGTTGATTTGTCTGCTTTTCTTATTTTCTTCATTATCTGTATCAACGCCATCTACAACACCAATAAACCTTATCCCAAGGTTTGGCAGGTCATGGTGCAGGTACCTCTCAATATGCTCCATGTTCCTAGAAAACCTTGATTGGGTCTTTGCAATAATAATATCAAACTCATTTAATTTTGCATCTGTCATCATCTTCTCAAACTCTGGGCGGTCATCATACAGCCCGCTCTCATCATCATCTGAATAAACATTGACAATCTTAAAATTATGCATCAATGCGTAATCTGTTAATAAAAGCCTTTGGTTTTTTATGCTTGCGCTATCATCCCCTTTGCTGATTTTATCAGCATCTTCCTTACTAAGCCTTAGATATAATACTGCACGATTTCCTCTCATATTGCTTCTCTCCAATCGTAATTATTATATCCTTGCATCATGTACACTAAAGCTATTATACACGATACAAGGTAGGTTTTCTATTGTTTTGTTCGTTTTATAATTACATTTTTCATACAATCAACTAATTTTTTATTTCCATAGACTACGGTTACTTTTATATTTTTAGTGCTATCCTTCAAAAGTTTACCTCGCTAATTATTTTTTTAATTTTATTCTCTTTATAGTTTGTCCCATTCATATTTTCAATAAATTAAAGACAAACTTAATTATATCAAATTTGCATTGTTTTCCCGTCATCCAATGAATAAATATATATTTGTTTCTTACTTTATTTTACCGCTTGCATCTCTTTTTCAGTTCCCGTTTCTCTGCCACTATGTCTTCAATCAGCCCTGCGTATTCCTGTTTCATTTCATCCAGTTCAGCGGCCAGCCCCATATATTCTTTATATGCCTGTCCCGCAAGTTCCATTTTCCGCTGCATGTTCTTATTGCCGTATGCTTCTAGCTGTTCCCTTAAGCACCTGTTCTCTTCCTCCAGGCGCTGGATGATGCTTTGCTGGGTCTGGATCTTCCTGTCTTTATTGGCCAAGTACATCTTCATTTCCCCCTGTATTTCCATTTTCTGCTGTGTTGGGTTCTTCTGTTTCTCCGCAAAACAATTTATAAAGCACCCCGCGCATTGTATTTATTGCATTTGCCTGTGCCGTCATGATGCTGGAAAGGAACATTGTTGCCATTGGCTCATCTTTTACCCCGTCCTCTTTAAATGCGGCTTCCAGCTTTTTCAGGTTCCCCATGAACTGGGAATCAATTTCGCCGCCCCCTGCTTCAATGAAGCTTTCCTTTGTAATCCTGTCAATGTCTTCCCTTTTTAGTTTCTTTTCCATATTGCCCACTTTTTTACCCTTCCTTTCTGTGCCGGCATACGCCCAGGATGTCTTGGGCATATGCCTTGCTGTTTTCCCTATTTTATTGCTGGCATTACCGCCTGTGGTTTGTCGCATACAGCCTTGCATGGCCTATCCCGCGCCCGAGCATTTTGGAATATAGGCCTTCCGACAGGCACTTGAACCCCCTGCTTTCCGTGCACACGATTTCACACAGGCAGTCCTCCACGATGCCCTTCATTTCCCCTGCGCTTGTTGCGTCCGTCACGTTTGGCAGGTTCATGTCCCCGAAGGTGACGTTCATGGTTACGTTCCCTCCCCCCACATACTGGGCTGCCTCCCCTGCGGGCGGCTGGGCGGTGTACCCATGGGCTGCGGGGGCAGGTATCCCGAACTTCTTACGGATTAATTCTGGGTTTGCCTGTGAGAGTTCCCACAGCCTCTGCGCCATCTCATTGGTGAACACCATGTCGCCCTGCCCGACTTTCGTGAGCGTCCCTTCGTTTTTCTTAAAGTGCAGCTCGTCCTTCCCTTCCCCAAGGAACGCCAATTGGTCGTATGGGATGTTATGTGAGCCTGTGCGGAACCCCTTTATCCCGATTTCCTTCAGCTTCTTATATAAGTTGCCGGATGATGTCTGGTTGTCGTATTTTACCCCAAGCAGTTTTGCAAGTTCCTTCATCTGCTTGGTTGTCAGTGTCATTTTGCTGAACTTGTCATAGAACTTCCTGTTGGTGTCTGACAGCGTGTCGCGTTTGGCCTTGGTTGCCTTTAGGTTTTTGTCCAGGTAGGAGAGTGCGCTGTTTTTCAGTTTTTTATTTGCCTGCCCAGTGTCCCCCTTGCCGCCTGTAATTTCTTCCAATGTTTCCACTGGCTTCAGTGCGCCAATGTCTACAGCGGTGGGGTTTTGCTTCCCGCCTTTTGGGCTTGCCGTGCCCCCTGCATTGCTGCTTTGTGTGCCTGTACCATTGTTATTCCCTGCTGTGCTATTCCCGCTTTGTGCGGCATTTGTGCCTGTATTGCCCGCAGCATCCCCTGGCAGCCCCATCCCGGACGCTATCCTGTCTGCATAGGCCTCCATCTTTGCATGGTAGTCTGCCATGCCTGTGAGCATTGCGGACACGGAAGTGGTGATGCCGGATCCATCCAGGAGTGAGCGGAATTCGTCTGTCGGGGTGTAGCCAATCCCTGACATGTGCCCTGTGATTTCCTGCACGGAATCCCCCGCTGTCTGGCTGATCCCATCCAATAGCCCACTGAAGTTTTCAGATAACGAATCTATGATGGCCTGTATTGCTTCGTCAAAGTCCCCCTGCAGGTCGGAGAGCATGTTTTTGGTGTCGGAGATGTACCTGTCGTACTGGGTTTCCTGTAAGTTTTTCTCCGCTTCTTCCAGCGAAACCTTGAGCCCCTGCACCTTTGCCCTTGTTTCCTCGGACATGTCCCCCGCATAGGCCTCCATCTGCTTGCGCAGGGCGGCTATCTCCTTTGTCTTGCCTGCGATGGTGTCTGAGTATTCAAATGCGTCCTTCTGGGTGTCCAATAGTTCCCCATATTCGCTGGTTAGTGTCTTCAGCTTGTTGGAGAGTGCATTGTAGCCCTGCTCATACAGGTCTATGACTGCATATTTCTCATCCTGTGCGCCTTCCACTGCGTCCCGGTAGGAGTTTATGAGTTCCTGCCGCCTGTCCAGGAGCGTCCTGTTGTATGGGTCGTCTGCAAGCTCTTTGTTTAATTCCCCAACTGCTTTTTTGTAGTCAGCCGCCTGTTCCCGGTAAAGTTCATAGCTGTTTGCGTGGAGCCATGCCATGGACTTGCCTTTTTCAGTCAGCCACCCAATTTTGTCGTCTGCAACGCCTTCCCTTGATAATTCATTTACCATGAAGCTTAGTTCGGATGCAACGTCCTTCACACGGTTCTGTAAGTAGTCGAAGTTGTCCCACCCTATCTGCCGTATCTGGCTTTTAAACCCTGCCATGGAAACTGCGGCTTCGTCTATTGCGTTTGCCACGTCGTTGATCCTGCCCTGCGCCTCGTACCATTCATCCGAGAACTTGGTGACAGTGCCGTTGCCTATGGATTCTTCCAGTGACTTGGTGAGCTCTGCAAGTTTGCTGGTTAAGGTTTTGCTTACGCTTTCCTCATTCTGGAGCAGCCCCCCATAGTATTCCTTGCTTGTCTGGTAGCCCTTGGCCTGTGCAATGTCCATGACGTTGTTGAGCCTTGCGGCGCGCTGGGCAAATTCGCTTTCCTTGTGGGAGTACTCCGTTTCAATGTTGGACATTTTCTCAAGCGCGAGGGCTGCCTTCTCTGTCTTTGCGGTCTGCCCGTATAAGTCGGAGGTTTCCTTTGCGGTTTCCATTGCGCCCAACGCTTCATTGTAGTTCTCACATGCAAGCCCGAAGCTGTTGGATACCGCATATGCCTTCTCAATATAGGGTGCTGGTATCAGCAGGTTTTTGCTTACGTATTTGGACTTGATTTCCTTTACAACTTTATTTTTGCTTTTGTCCCCCTCGATTTTCTTCTTCGCGTTGGAGAAGTCCTTCTTTGCAGTGCTGTACGCTGACTTATAGGTGGACGCATTTTTTGTGATGTTGGATATCTGGCTGTCCACGTAGCGGTTTTTTGCCCCTGCGGTGGCCTGGTTCTTTGCAGTTGCAGAATATAGTTCATTCTCCGCGTCCCTTCCGGATACTGTGTTGGCTGCCTTTTCCTGCTTTGCCTGTAAGCTGTCCGCATAGTACTGTGCCTTTGCAAGCGTTTCAGATTCCTTTGCGCTTAATTCATTCTCCACGGCTTCATTATAGGCTTCACAGTTGTAATAATAAGTCAGGTCGCCCATGAGGTATTTTTCGCAGTATTCCTTCACGGCCTTCAGTGCGCCATTGCTTATTTTCTTGCCGGACTTAATAGCGGATGCCGCTTTTTTCAGGCGGTTTTTCAGCTTTTTGTTTTTCAGCCCCTTATATGTCTTGCCAGTGTAGAACTTTGCTTTCCCTGCGGCTGTTTTCCTGTCCTTGGATGCCATTTTCCGTGCCTTTGTCTGTGCATCCCTGTCTGCCTTGCTTTGGCGGGTCTGTGTATTGAGGTTATGGTTCTTTGCGGACGCTGACTCTGCATTGGATATGGTGCTGCGTCCCGCCTTGGACTGGTTTGCATCCAATGTGTTGCTTAGCTGTTCCTGCCGCAAGGATTTCTTTTCTTCCTGTGCAGTGAGGGCGTACATCTCAAGGCTGAGTTTGTTTTCCTCCTCTGCATTTTTGTTTGCGTTGTAGTAATTGCAGTAGGAGAGCAGGTTATCCAATGCTTTGTATCCCCTGCCTGTTGCAGTTTTCATTGCGTCCACGATGCCGCTGATGGTGGTGGCAGGGATTAGCTTCCCGGCCTTCACTTTTGCAATGGCCTGTGTGAACAGCTTCCTATTTTTCTTGGGGACGCCTTTCCTGCTGGCTTTCAGGATTTTATCCCCATAAGAGGAACGGGATTTGCTTGTTTTGCTGTATGCGGCCTGTAGGTTCTTCTGCCTTGCGTCAATGTTCTTTGCCTTGCTGCTTATTAGGCTATTCTTCCTGGATGCAGTGGATGCGGTGGAAAGGCGTGTATCCATCTTTTCATCTGCGGTGTCCTTTGCGCTGTTTTTGGCTTCTGCACCCTGTTTTGCAAGGGAAGCAGACGCAATGGCGTTTTCTGCCATGGACTTTGTTAAATCCTGTATGGATTCGTTGTTGGAGTTGACCCGCCCATTGTATTCGTGCCATGCTTCGGAACCCTTTGTGACGGTCTTCTGGAGTTCCTTCAGCTTTTTGTTCTGCTTGATGATGTTGGAAATCTGGGACTGGTTATTTTTGTTGAGCCTGGAATAGTCCCTTGTGCTTGCAGAGAAGCCCCAGGCTTCCTTCAAGTCCATAGTGTTCTGGATGCGTTTGGACGTGGATTCCAGCTTGGAAAGGAGCTTTTCGTATTTTGTGATTAAGAGTTCGATTTTTTCACGGGCAAGCTCTTTCTGGGTCTTTTTAAGCTCCTCTAATTTTTCCTGGCATTGGAGCGCCTTTTCGTACCACTCCTTGTAATTTTTGATCCGCTCTTTCAGGCCGTCATCTGCAACGTCTGCAATGTTGATGCTGCCGTCACGGACTTGCGCTGCCCATGGCTCCTCCAGTCCAATGCTGTTTGCCCTTGCAATATACTTCTCATATCCCTTGCGTTGGATGTCAATTTCCTTTGTAATCCCAGAAATGGCTTTTTTGTACTCCCTGCCCCTCTTTGTGAAGCTTTGGAAGGTTTCTTCTGCATGTTTTTTCAGCCTGTCAATGGCCTTCTCGACACGGGAAACTGCAGTTTCAATGAAGTCAAACACTTCTATGGACTGTTTTTCTTCCTTCTCCTTGGAACCGGATTTTCCGGAGCCTGACTTCCCAGATTTCCCGGAACCTCCCGTGCCGCCTGACTTTGCATAGAACTGGGACGCATCCAGTTTTGCGCCTTCCAGCTGTGAGGAAAGTGTGGATTTCAGCCCACTTTCTAAAGCATTCACCGCAACGTCCCTTGCCGCGTTGCCGACTTTCCCACCAAGCGTGCTGGTGTCGAACTGCATGGACTTGAAATTCAATAGTGCATTGGCAAGTGCCTGGATATATGCAGTGGATGCGCCTGCTGCATTTGCGATTGCAACAATCTGGTTCACGTCGTCCGTGGTGTCAATGGTGATGCTGTTCACGTCCATCTTGGAGATGGCAAGTGCGGTAAGGCTTTCAGAAGTTGCAGCGGCTTCTTGGTTTTCGTGCAGGAGCGCGCCAATGTCTTCCCATGTTGCGTCTGAGAGTGCTTTGCTTGCATATGTAACGCTGTCCTTTTTCAGCGCAAGCCATTCCTCCTGCAAAGCAAGCCTCGATGCAACTAGTTCCGCTGCATTTACAACGCCATTTTCCTCCAGCATTGCAATGGTGGCTTCCTTTGTTTCAGCGGTTAAATCATCCCAAATGCCGCTATTGTCAATGAGTGAAGTCGCCAGCCTGTCAAAAGCGTCCTGGCACGCTGTTATGTCGTCCGGGTTCTTTGTCACGGTTTTAATGAAGTTGTCATAAGCTTCCCCTGCGCTGCTGAAAACAGCTTCAAAATCATCATTGTTTAAGATGGAAGACCAGTCGAATTCCTCGCCGTCCTGCACATCGTCATAGACTTCCATGAGGGTTTTGAGGTTGCCCGCAACATTCTGCACGCCGTCTAGGGAGTCTTTGTAGGATGGCGGTTCCGGCGGTTCTGTTTCTGAAATGTCTTTTTGCAGTATGCCCCATTCCACAAGCAGACCCAACACTTCCTGTATCCCCTCTGCATTGTCCTCTGTAATAATCCCATATTCTTTTGCTTTATCAATAATCGAGTTGAAAACAGATTCCCCTTCCTGTGTGCCCTCTGTCTGGAGCATCCCAAGGACGTCATTCTCTGTTTTCCCCTGTAACCCGCTCATGTCAAAGTCGGGGATTATTTTTGTCTTGAACTCCCACTGTCCCACCATGGACTTCAGTTCCGGGTACATGGATTCAAAATAATCTGCAACGCCCCCATTCCCGTTTTCCAATGCCTTGGCAGTTGCATCCGTGATTATTTTCGCATAATCCTCTGCCGCTTTTGCAAGCTCCTGTCCATTGCCGGAAACTTTTGCGTCTTTGTATTTCTGGTATGCACCTTTGATATTATCAAATGCGCTGGCATAGCCCTCATTCTTTGCTATTTCTTCATATAGGATATAGCTGTCATGCATATCCTTATATTGTTCCGATACCTCTTTTGCGGAATTCGCAAGGCCAGTTAAATAGTTCCTGAAATTTTCTGTTGATAATGGGTTTGTGCCTGAAAACATTTCCTGGAGTTCCAGAAGTTTTTCATGCATCTCACTTGCGTTCCCGGACAGTTCCACAAACGGGTTGTTGGAGGCCGTCCCTTTCGTCCCATAAGTGATTTCCATCCCATTGTCTTCGAATAATTTCTTGAATTCCTCTATTTCCGCTGGGCTTAATCCGGTTGTGGCCACGGATAAATCCAGCTTTACTTTATAATCGCCATATTCAGATAACATACGGTCTATATTGTCTGAGTATCCATTTATAAAGTTTGCGGCATTGTTTGCAAACCCGCCATCATTGAATTCATTCTTCGCTTCCTGCCACTGCTTTTGCGCTAATTTATCAAAAGCGTCTGCCTGTCCGTTAATCCCCTCGGTGATTAAGTCGATTGCGCCCTTTTCCGCGCCGTATTTTTCCATCATCTCGTCTTGGATTGACATAAGGGTTTTGCGTGCTTCCGTGACATCGGAGATGGAGGAGCTGGAATCATTGAGCACCGCTTGTAGTTCTTCCACTTTAGACTTGTAGCTGTCTATGTCGGATTTTGCGCTGCTGAAAGTGTTGCTTACTTCTTTTGCTTTCTGTGCAACGTCGCCTGACACACGGATGAAGTTTGAAACCGCTGTTGCAACTGCCTGTATGCCAAGGCTTAACCCTAACGTCAATGCGGAATTTAAAAGCACTGTTTTAATCCTTAATGAATCAGTGGCAACACCGTTCGCATTCAAATGTGCCCTGTATCCCGCTAAAGAAGCTGGTGCTTCTACGGATGTTGTCTGGAGATATGCTCTTAATTGTGCATTGCTTTCTCCAACTGCTCCATTAAAATTATCTATATCTGCTGTCCCTGCTATTAATTCATCATTCCAACCACTAATAGCCGTTTCTGCATTTCTATAATGGTTTAACTGCTTCTTATACTCAGTAATATTGATCCCCATAAAGTTTCCCTGCAAGTCTATCTTATGGGTATCCTTATTAAATACCTGTGTAATACCATAATTCTTATTGAGTGCTGTCATCCCTGCCTGGAACGTGGTAAGGATGACTGGGATTGCCCCTATTGTGTCAGCCAGCTTTTCAAATGACTGGATTGCATTGTCAAGGAATGACACGCCGCCTTTTATCACATCCTTGTTTGTGATGGATGCTACAAAACTGTCCCATGTATTCTGCAAAGAATTCAGGCGGCCTTCCCATGAATCTGCGGTCTTATTTGCTTCCTCCAGTGCGGAACCTGTGCCCTGTGAAAACTCGCCAACCATCTTTTCATATAAATCCCACCGGGAAAGCAACGCACTCAGCGCATTGGCATGGTATTTTCCGCCTATGTCCGAGATAAGCCCTTGTTTTTCTGCGCTGTTGTCTGGCAGGGAATTATATACTTCTGCTAAATCTTTCAATATTTCCATCGGGTTGCGGAGTGTCGCAACACCATCTTTTATATATTCCAATTCCACGCCCAGGGAATGGCATCTGTCTTCTACCTTCTTAAGCTGCTCTTCGTCAATCACTTCCCCATCAAATTCACCGGAAACATGCTGGAGGTTTAATACAATACTCCTGAGTGCCCTGCCCATTTCGGAGCCGCTTCTTTTTGTCGTTGCAATCATGGCTGCTTCTGCCGCCGTAAGTTCTTCTATGGCAACCCCCGCATTTGCGGCGAATGAAGCGGAAACACGGGTGGCATCTGCAATGTCTGTCAATGACGCGCTGTTTTTGTTTGAAATATAGTTCGCCCCGTCAAGCGCGGCATTCAATTTATCCACACTCCCGCCATATTTATATGCCGCATCCGTTGCCAGCAGGTAATTATTCGCCATCTCCGCCGTCATATCCCCGGCCGACTGTGCAAGCAATGAAAGCTGCCCAAGTTCCTTTGACAGTGTTTCATACCCAGACCTTGCCATTTCCTGAACCGCTGTAAGGTAATTCCCCGAAACTTGGCCAAATTTGCTTGCAACAGCAAAGGCTTCATCCCCTAATCCCTTTAACTGCTGCACCGTCATCTCACTGGTCTTGCTAATTTCTGTAAGTATTGTATCATTCGTTTTGAGTGTATTTAAAGATTGGCGGAATTTATTTACAGCAACAAAAGCAATCCCAAAGTAATTTCCCACTTTAACAATATTTCCCAACATCCCTTTAATCCTGTCAGTCGTAGAAACTGCTGCATAGCCTGTAGCCCTTACACCTGATGTAAATACCTGGAACTGGTCTGTTGCATCCCTTAATTCATCCCCGTTGCTGACCGCTTCAATCACACCACGAATCCGCTCCGCCTCGCCAAGCCAATAGGAAGATTCATTAATTTTTGTATGTTTATTTGTAAATGTAGCAAACTGGTTTAGCAGCTTTTCTCTTTTTAGGTCAATATTTACGCTGATTGGGTTCCTGTCCGCAAATTCCCTTGCCTGGGAAACAGCGCGTCTTACCTGCGCATTTAACCTATCGCCTGTACTGTTCAGATTGAGGTTAATATCCCTTGCCGACACATTCCTCAATGCATTGTTAATTTCCCTGTCCAACTGGCGGCTGTCCATCTTCGCCTGTATCTTTATCTGCCGGAGGTTCCCTTCCATCTGACGGATAGTCTGGTTCACCCCATTCTTTGTGTCGCCTTTCGCCAGAATCCCGACAAGCCTTAATTTCCGTATGCTTTTCTCCAGTTCCTTAATCTGGGCATTAATCTGTGTTTTGCTCTTCTGCTGATCCAGAAGGGCAAGTAATTCCAATATAAATTCATTTGTTCCATTACCCAATGTTCCTGTTTCCTCCTTAATTTTAAGCATAATAAAAGAGAGACTATGAAATAATCTCCCTAAAAATTTACAGTATTCTTTTTAATTAGCATATCCTTTTGCAGCGTTTGCACTGGAACAGCAGTCTGCCGCGCTTCATCCCTACAGCTTCAAAATCAGACGAATTACAATATCTGCACGTCTTTTGGGATTGTTTTTTAATCAATTCATCCCTTTTATCTTTTGGCAATGTATCAAGATATGAATAATATACGTGCTCAACAAGGAACGCAAACGCAAAGCACCCAATCATAATCAGCAGCACCATACACTATACCCCATAATTAAAACTCCCTTTTACAACGGTTGCATACCCTTTTTGCTTTCCCGCTCCCTAAGAAGCCCGTCCAGATAGAAAATCCACGGTTCATCATGGTATATTCCGTACCTCCGCACCTTGGGCAACGGATGGGGTTTTCTTTCGGCGACGCAAATGCATCTGGGACGTATTTCCTGAGCTCCTTCTTTGCTGCATCACTTTTCCCATTCATATCCCTTGGTGGAGCCTGGAATTCTTTTATAAGATAATGAGTGTCCCCAAACTTCTCTAAATCCATTGGCTTATCCATTAAAGATGTTATTTCAGTTTTATTACCTTTTTTATCTTTAAACCCATAATAATACCAAGTAATCCAATCAGATCTATCTTCTGCATCTACATTTTCCTCTTTATCATCAAAAGACGCTCCACAAACAGGGCAACTTTCAAAATCTTTTGCGACTTCAAATTTGAATTCAGTACCGCATTTCTCACATGTAATTTTTGCCATACCCTACACCCCCAAACCTCTTTCTTCCATATATATTATGTTTTCATTATACCACCTCCATTTGATTGATGCAATCATATGTTTGCTTTCTTTCCATATTTAAATATCATTTTTCCACATCATCCAAAACACGAACGTATTTTCCGACTTTACACCATTCCACTGTTGTGCTATCATTAGTTTCATATTAAATTTTCATTGTATAGTATCATGTTGGTATTTTACACTTCTTCCAAAAACGTTATTTTTTTGCTTATTTTCCCAAAATTTTAGCGTTTTTTGTGATTTTTTTGCTGTTTTTTGCTTTTTTTGGTTTTCTATGATTGGCATTTGATTTGGTTGTTTTTTGGTTCACAGACATTATTAATCCAGTCAATTATTCAAGAGGTAATCCTCCAGCTTCACAAATAGGTACGGGTATAGGTCAATCCGCCCCAGCTTAAACCTTGTCAGCACATCTTTGTTGATCCCAGTGACTGAACTTATCCAGCACTGCTTTTCCCTCTTTAGCCTTTCCCTGTACATTTCCCTCAATTCTTCCTGGCTCATAATTCCTACCTTCTTTCTTTTATATTGATAAATGCAATTTTATTGATAAATGCATTTTTATTGATGAATATTATATACATTTTTCCATACTGCACCCAGCCGGGAGTGTGGAGGCTCCGTGTATCGGCTGGGCGGCCTACATGCATATTGGGAGTATATGCAGCAGGGCTTTTTACATCTGTTATTTGTTTTGAATGATTTCTGTACGCCTAAGTGGAGTTTCAGCGCACATAATGGCTGATGTGGTTTTGAGGCACACACCAGCCTGATTACATTATTTAATTGGATGGATTTATTTTAAACTGCCATATGCAGCAGTCTGCGCTTGGCAAGGGGAATTTTGCAGACAGCCTTTTCCACAATGCCGTCTGCTTCCCCTGTGCCGTAATAGTATGATATCCAAGCCTTTCTTGAATATTTTTTGAGAAAATGGCATTACTGGACTTACGTTTCGTTCATGCCCCTCTCTCTAATAGCAATTATGAAACCTTAGTAATATCAACGCTTCCAGTATCTTTTGCGGAACTTTTTTCAGTTTTTTTGAAACAGGACAGAAACTTTTCAGGGTCTTTGTCATACAGCACCGTTAATATCCTGTCCCGTACATCACCATTATTAGCATATGCATAAGCAATCAGCGAATACATGGTACTCTTGTTTATGGTAAGATTTCTTAACTTTATCATACAGTTATCAAATAAATTATCTACATTCTTTGAATAATCACTTTTTGACATGTCCAGCTTATTGACTTCCCTGTCATATTCCTGTACTATGGAAATTACTTTCTTATATTGCTTGCTATCCCTGCTCCTGTCAGTCTGGTATCGGAAAACAGTGTTCAAATTACAAGTATATGGTATCAACTCTTTATATTTCCTTAAATCAATTACATTCTCTTCTATGATATCAGCCAGGATTTCCATAGGGCAGTTAAAATCCCTTATTTTGGATTCATCAATTGCATTTTTCTTCTTTTTCCCCTTCATTTTTTGTTCCTGTATCTTTGCATAAAAAACCGGATATTTCTTCCCATCTTCCGGCTGCATACATGTAAGGCTGCACAGCCTTGACAATTCACTGTTCACATTGATATCAAAGACACGTTTTGCAGAATCAATGGCAACCTGCGCCAAAACGGAGCATATTATAAATACATTTTCTAATTCTTCACTTTTATTGCCGCCATCATAGTAATAGCTTAACGCTAACTGTGCGATATTGCTTGCTTCCCCAATAGCATATTGTGATGAGGAAATCTTACTGTCCATCTCTGCATAGGATTCCATGTCTTTCTTATATTCACTGTTTCCTTTTAACCCTATATCGTTAATTATAGTTGGATATTTCAAATATGCTTCCTCTGCAATATTTACAATATCAGGCTGGTTTGTAGTGTATATTGCATCCGTGTCCAGATCTTGTCCATTTAAACGGCTCTGCACATCCGTGCCAATCCCATTAATTATAATGACATTATTTCCCAATTTCGGAAAATACTTTTGAACCTCTTCTGAATATGTATTCACCAGATGCACAATATTATTTGGGCTGTTATGTGGGGAACGGAACCCCGCCAATCTCTCACCATCCTTAAACCTTGTGGTATAGCATTGGATGCCATTGTCAATCTGCTTAAAACATGATTCCCCAAGAAAATTCTGCCCTGTGACTTTCATCAACAACGCAATTACATTCCCACAGATTGTCAGGTTATCGCCATATTGCAGCAGCTTCCCTAATTTCAATCTTTCATTCTTGAATTTGCTTATAATACTGTTCTTTTTTGCCTTAAAATATTCGGTATATTTAAAGTTCTCATTCCATTCATCCAAAGCGATAAGCACATTATTGATGCTGTACCTTTTTGAAGCGTTTGACAGTAAATGTTCCATAAACGCTTCATGGCTCAATTTCAAAGCATTACAGTAATCAATGCTAACTTTTGCAATCCTTTCCAAAACTATTTTATCAATACAAGGGTAACTGTTATTTATCTGGTATGAGCTTCTTTGCAGATCACCATATTTGCTTGCATGTGCTGTTTTTACTATCGCAAACTTTTCTTTATGCTTTTTCATAAATTTCTTATAGTATTTATATGCTGCCTCTTTACTGCCACCCATTATATCCGTGAATTTTATCCACTTGATTGAATTTTCAGTAATGATAACTTTTATATCCTTTACATTGAACACATTCCCAAACATATCTGTGACTGTTGCTGTATCATAATCACTTCCATAATAATCCCTGGAATACTCCTGTATATTCCCTCTGAATAAGCATGATTTAAAAAAATGGCTCCTGCAATATATAAACCCTTCCATATTAACAGGGAATAATTCTTCACTGATCAAACCCATGCCATCCCACATGGTATTCTTAACCTCTGATTTTCCTTCCATCCTGTCAACATAACATTCCCTTTTTGTGTAAATCTTTGTTTTCATAGGAAGATCCACTATGCCATATTCTTTCAATGTAGATTCTGATTTCCTAATATATTTCAGCCCTTTATTTTTCCTAATCTTCTTTTTATAAAACGTAAGGTTGTAGCTATTAATAAGTTTCTCCGTTGCTTCCCAATCAATAACCAGTTTCTCATATGGCACATCTTTTACTTTTACGGAAACAGCATTTACCATAGAATACACATCTTCGTCTTTTACAATCAAAATGTTTTCAATTGGGATATTTATGTAACCAATCGCAGTCGCCGTCACTAACGGCGCATATGCCGACATTCCGACTATATCCGCATTCTCATAAGACATCTTATCCCACAAATCCATTGTGATATATTTCAATGCCGTATTATGCAGATTTTCACGGATAAAGATGCAGTCCCCCTCTTTTGCTTTCCCTGTGCTTCGCATGAGCATTTTATAATATATTGGTTCCTCTTTTACAACAGTTCCTTCCTTATCATATACTGGCCAAATGACTGTTGCTCCGTTTTTATAATAATACTCCCTTAATTCTTTTGCAGACATCCTGCCTTTCACGCCATAGTCAAACTTCAGAACAATAAAATCTTTGCTTATTCCTTTCCCATTTACGGCTACTGCATGGTGCATCATATATTCTGAAAACAGGCTATTGTTTATCACCGCTTCCCCTAAATCAAGGTATGGCTTTTTATTGCCTGTTTCGTTTTCATCCTCCACATAATTATTTACAGCATAAAGACTGTTTGCCTGTATACTCTTAATTTTAATTGACTGGCTCTTTTTACTTTCTTTTCCCATCAACATTCCCTCCACAATCCAAAAAATCATCCATAACAACGCTTACACTTATATATTCTCTTTTTCTCCAACCAAAAATCCCACACTATAACGCATAATCCATATAATCAGGATCAGCCAATCGGAACCATAAATTCCGAGAGTTTCGGTAGTTTTTATGGCTCCGATATGGCTTGTCTTTTTATGAATCGTTATATTTTTTATTAATTGACTTTACATACTCAAACTTAAAGCGATCCTTATAAATTTCTTTTTTAGTTTTCCCTGTTAGACGGTTTTGTATTATTAATCTTCCCGTTTCACAGCTATTTGCAATATGGTATTTTTCGCATAATGCATCTCCAGCCTTATTTACGGATGGATAAATATCTATTATCTGGTCTGTTCTTGCATCAATTATTTTAATCGACTTATTTCTGCCATCATACATTAATTTATCCAACACTTTCATATCTTCTTCTGAAAATTGTTTTTTATGAATAATATACCAGCTATATAGATTGACATTCTGATAAATCTGATTTTTGTTACTAATTACTATTCCCTGACTAACAGCTTGTTTTGCAAGTTGCATTGTTTCATTAAACCGTTTTTTATGCTTACCCAAAGTTACATCAATATCTATATCTTGTAGCTTTTGTATCTCTACGTCTGATAATTTCCCATATTTACATTCTTTAATTAATGATTGATAAATCATACCAATGTTATATCCATCAATAATATCATTACATTTAATATTGGTATGACCATATCTTTTTTTATAAACTAAAGCCATTCTATAAAATCTATCAAACGCACTTTCTTTCTCATCAAAAAAATCATAAAGTCGTTCATTTTCAATAATATCAATTTTCCACTGAGGATATCTCTTATTAGCCTTTTCTGCTTTCCTTTTATTTCCACGTTCAGTCAACACAAACCGAGCCAGTTTATCTTCTGATTCACTTGAAGTAGAAAATTTAGGATAATATCCACTAGCCAAGATAAACCTTTTTACATCAATAACTTGCTTTTCAAAAGAATATTTATGCTGATTAAAAACAAAACCTAACTGCTCTAATTCTTGTATTTGTTCAGGCAGTAATAGCCACCCGTTTCTCCCCTTCTTTGCTCCCCGTATGTTTTTTACCCATATTCCTAAATTTACTCTTGTTCCATTCTCAATAATCTCTACATGATTTCCAGGAACAAGACAATTTCCCTCTCTTTCACAATATTGTTTTAATGCAACTAATCCATTGGCGTAATTGTATTTATGAACATTCCAAACAAATCCTAATTGATCAAGTTTATTTTCCATCTCCTTAGTTATCTTTTTTCGTTTGCTTTTTTCGTTTTTAGCACTCCTAATATCTTTACACCATATTCCTAAATTCACATTTATACCATTCACGACCTCTACATGATTGCCAGGAACCAAACAATCCCCTTCCCTCTCTTTGTATTGTTCCAATGCCTTCATATTGTTGTCGAAATTATATTGAAGGACATCCCAAACAAATCCTTTTCTATTTAGCTCATCAATTTTATCTACAGATAATTTCTCACTTTTAAAATCACTTCTGTTATTGCTTACCCAATTTCCAAGCAAAAAACCATCTTCATCTCTATATTTTAATGGCACTAACACATCTCCATTATGTTCTCTAACATACTTATCAAAACACTTTAAACCATATTCCCATCTATCCACTAATCTCTTCTCAATGCTTTTAAATACACTTATAGCATCAACCACTTGGTCAAATACAAAGAAATTTTCTATATCCTCCTGCGTTATCTCTGTACTATTCTCATTTATGTTATCTTTATCTTTCCTTTGAATAGCATTCAGTAAATCATTCTTTAAATTACAATTCATAATAGATTCACAATTTGCCACTAAATCAAAGATAATCGGTACTGTATCCATATCAGCACTAAATACGCGCCCTATTTGTTGATAGTAAAGGTTAGGCGACATTAAATCACGTAAAAGAATTACACCATCAATGCCATGTATTCCTTCTGATAACATTCCAACAGACAAACAAACTGCCAATTTATCATCATCCATAAAGGCATTGAATTGTTTGTCCTTCTCTGGATTCTTGCAGTGAACTTCATAATAATTACATGATATTCCCGCCTCTGAAAACCATTCTTCCAAACATGGTTTCATTTGTCGTAAATGATTAATATTTTTGAAGAATGCAACAAACTTTCCTTTATTCCGATCAATATATTTCTTAAAAATAGAAGAAATACCTTTGCCCTTATCAAGATTTCTTTTCATAACAGCAACTTCCTCTAATAACTTCTTTTTTTCTTGTTCGCTATTATAACTTTGACAAATTTTCGTATTGATTACACTGACCTCATTGCTATAGTTATATAATCCTGCTATATAGCGAGGTAAAGGTAAGATACGATTCAAAATTGCATCTGCTAAATCAATCTCATTAGCGATACAACCGTCAAATAGTTCATCTGCCATATTCCTTTGATTATCCAAGAATCTAATCGGAGTTGCGGAAAATCCAATATACTTACAATCACTCGAAAATGTTTTGAACATCATTTTTAACCCACTTCCCCAAATAGGTGCTCCCGTACTATGCATTTCATCTACAATAACCATATTAGGAGAATTAAATTGCTGAATTTTCTCATTATCCAGCTTGCCAAGAGCAGAATATGCGAGAAACTTTACATTGTCATTTGGCAGTCCATATTTATCTATCTTTTTTTGTAATTGCTCAAAGATATACTTTTGAGGCTCAATGACAATAATATCTTTTCCTTGCTCTGCATAATCCTCAATCAGTTTCAGGATAAGGTACGATTTTCCACTTCCTGTTGGTTGAATAATACATGTCTTATTATTTGTCTGTAAAATTTCTTTTACTTTCTCATATGCTTCCTGATTATGTCTCAATAAATCTACCATACTAATCCATCCTCCTAAAAATCATCAATAGCAACTCTTATTTCTCATTCCTACATAAACATACTTCTCTTTTTGCAATCCTATTTCATCACTAATTTTTCCTATTCTTCACCAATTCTTTTTCATTCCGACACCATCCATCAAAAAATTGCGTAAAAAACAACACCTAAAGCAGTCCCAATTTTAGAAACTGCTTCAAATTCAGATACCTATATCTTTCACTTTATTCAATTTTCACTCCAATTAAATCTCTAAATCTGTGTGTTATTAGTTATTTGTTATCAAAATAACTGTATCACCAAATACAGTATTTAATATTATCATAAGAACATTTGTTCTGTATTTGCAATTATACAGAATATACGTTCTATTG
>ERZ778516.1306-NODE-1306-length-19125-cov-4.254379_pt1 | contig 19125 bp, 16 predicted proteins | sample MGYA00510342_ERZ778516 | MGnify/ENA primary metagenome ERZ778516 (study PRJEB29527, sample SAMN07138961) | mouse gut metagenome | material: feces | host: mouse | place: China:Nanjing | collected 2016-01-25 ... | reverse complement strand
CGCATATTGTATCAAACTCATACGATATGGCTGATGTAATTTATCATTGACCGCAACACGGATATTTTCATATTTCCCCTGTAATAGAGAAGCTGAAAAAAGTGCTGCTCTTGAGAGATTGTATCTTGCGTCCATATGGCTTACAGTATCGGGAAGTACCTTTCTAGCCATGGTCGTACTCAATTCAAAATCTGGTACAATCGCAAAAAAATCCAAATGTCTGTAAATTTCTTGTTTGGTCCAATAAACCTGCTTTTGGTCATATGCAGCAGTTACAATGCCACCCAATAGTGCAGGAGTTGTGTTGTCTGGATGACCTTCAATCTCCGTTGCAATATTGACTAACTCATTGGTATTAAATGGATTGCCCAACAAAATATTGGCTCCATACAAGCCGGCGATGATACAAGCAGAACTGCTGCCCAATCCCCGTGTCATTGGAATATGATTTTCTTGAATAATATGTAAACCTTCTAGTGGTTTTCCACATTCCTCAAATAAATACTTTGCAGAAATATAAATCAAATTGCTTTCATCTGTTGGAACAACAGAATGGTCTGAAGTCGAAATATCCAAGTGATCGGATAATCCAATGGTCACATAATTGTATAGATTGACGGCTAAACCCAAAGAGTCAAACCCTGCTCCAAGATTTGCGCTTGTTGCTGGGATTTGTATCTTTATCATTCTATGCAGTCCTTTCCTAATAGTTTAATACCCTAATTTTACTGGTAATTTCAATATGTTGTGCAGATAATTTCTGCGCTTTATCAGTGAAGTCCTGTTCACAAATATTCTTTATCAAAAACGCATATTCGTTTTCTGGTTGGTGATTTCTTGTGAGATAGGTAACTTCTCCAAAGACTTGAGAAATCTGTTCTTTGATATCGGAAATAGCATTTGTACAAACTCGAACATAATAATCGGCATTTAATTTACGATAATCCATTACATGATTTATCTTATCGTCAACCCAAGTCAGTGAATGATTGGTCTTATCTCTCTTAGCAATATCGATGACATCTGCAACCACTGCACTGGCTGTTGGAAGCTTTCCTGCTCCCTTGCCGTAAAACACCACATCATCTGTCATATCACCGCGAACCAAAATGCCATTAAAAACATCTTCTATGCCAGCAAGTTGGCTCTGTTTGGAAATCAAAGCTGGGCAAACCATACAAGACAAGGTATTGTCTTCTTCCAACCATTTGACATATCCAATCAATTTGATAACACAATCACAAGCATTGGCATATTCCACATCTTCTAAAGTAACCTTGCTAATTCCTTCGGTATAAACCTGTTCTGGATTCACCTGTACACCATAAGCCAAAGAAGCCAAAATACAGATTTTTCGACAAGAATCATGCCCATCAATATCCGCGGAGGGGTCGCGTTCTGCATATCCCAAATGTTGTGCCATCTTTAGTGCTTCATCAAATGGCATTTGCTCATGTATCATTTTGGTCAGGATAAAATTGGTGGTTCCATTTAGGATTCCGGCAACTTCTTTGATTCGATTTGCTGCAAGACAGTTGTTCATAGGTCGAATGATGGGAATTCCACCGCCGACGCTGGCTTCAAAATAAAAGTTCACATGATTTTCTTTTGCCAATTGTAACAGTTGTGCGCCTTTGGTTGCCACCAATTCTTTATTGGAAGTGACTACACTCTTTTGATGTTCAAGAGCTGCTTTGGCAAAGTCATATGCGGGGTGAACTCCCCCCATCACTTCCACAACGATTGAAATTTCATCATCATTTAATATATCATCATAATCTTTTGTAAACAAATTCGCATATGGCACATCAAAATCTCGCAGGTCTAAAATGCGTTTGATGATAATCTTTTCGCCGACATTTTTCTCAATATGCTGTTTGTTTTTCTCAATGATCTCTACTACGCCGCTTCCTACTACACCATGACCCAATACTGCAATTTTAATCATATACTTGTCCCCTCTATCTTTTTTTAAATCCGTTTAAATTCCACAACTCCATTGATTTTTGCGAAATCCAGCTTTAAATTTTTCATATCTGTATATTGTTTGTCAATTCGAATGGTAATGGTCACATCTGCCACGCCATCAATTGGAATATTTTGATTAACTGTTAAAATATTGGCAGAATGTTTATATAGTTCTGATAAAATAGCTGACAACACACCAGGTTCATCACTCAGTCGAAAATATAAAGCAATGGTTTTTTGCGCTTCTTTATCCTCATAAAGAAATATTTTATCTTTATATTTATAAAAAGCACTTCTGGAAATATCGACCATTTTACAAGCATCTGAAGAATTTTTTGCCAATCCTTTTGAAAGCATTTTCTTTGCCTTTAATACTTTTAAAAACACAATTGGCAACACATTTGAATCCACTAAAATCATCTGTGCTTTTTGTTCCAAAACGTCCACCACCTACATACATTTGTATATTCAGTAAGTACAAATATATCATTTTAACGCCCAAGAGACAAGACGATTTTCGGTTAAAATTTGATATATATTCCATATTATCTCTGAAAAATCAAAAATATCTGCTGTTTTCTTTATTTTACGCAGTATTTCAAAATATGAGTAGTATTATTTCTAAAAGAATTCTACAATTAAAATTATATTTTGTAAGATTGACTAGGCGATATAAAAATTTTTCCAATTTTCACATCTCTGTCCCCTTTGTACCTATATTTTTAGGCATTTACTGCAAATCATCTGGTACTTTATCCTAATAAAAGGCACTATTTTAATAAATATTAACCAAATAAAAAAGATACTACAACCGTAGTCATAGTATCTTTTACCAATTATGGACAGTTACTGGCGAGCTGTTCGGAAGCTATTTTTGGTATCACGGATAACAATACCAGATAAACTCACCAGCGCAATCAGGTTTGGAATTGCCATCAATCCATTGAGTGTATCACTGATATTCCAAACAAGTTTTAATTCAATGACCGCTCCGACAATTGCTAATACAATATAGATACTGCGATAAATTCGTATTGCCCTTTCACTTTGAAACAGGTATTCTACACTTTTTTCTCCATAATAACACCAACTAATCAGCGTTGCAAATGCAAATAATGTCACCGCTATAGATAAAAAAATACCAGAAAAATCTCCCAATGTGTTGGAAAATGCAGCAGTTGTCAGATCGCTTCCATCCAAAGAAGGATTTAAATAGGCGCCTGAGGTCAAGATAACCAGCGCAGTTAAGGTGCACACCACAATGGTATCTGCAAACACCTCAAAAATGCCCCACATTCCCTGTTTCACTGGATTTTCTGTACAACTTGCAGCATGGGCAATGGGCGCGGAACCCAATCCCGCTTCATTGGAAAACACACCTCTAGAAACGCCAAACTTAACTGCATTCATACACATATAACCCAAAATACCCCCACCGGCTGATTTCCAATGAAAGGCTTGTTTTAGAATGAGTGCAAAGGCAGGCAAAATATTTTGGCGATTGAGATACAAAGATAATATACAACCAACCATATAACCAATGGACAACACTGGAATGAGTGCTGTTGTAATCGAAGTAATGCGTTTCATTCCTCCAAGTATTACAAGACCTGCCAACAAAGCGCATACAATTCCCACAATCATTGGTTGAATTCCAAAAGAGGTGGATAATGTTTGAGAGATGGCATTGACCTGTGTCATATTTCCGATACCAAAGGAAGCGAGCGTACAAAATACAGCAAATAGTACCGCTAACCACTTCTGTTTTAGCCCTTTTTCAATATAGTACATCGGACCGCCCACCAATTCTCCATGTTGATTGGTCGTGCGAAATTTAACTGCCAATACAATCTCTGCATACTTGGTCATCATGCCAAAAAAAGCACTCACCCACATCCAAAAGATGGCACCTGCTCCACCCGCTGTAATTGCGGTCGCGATTCCCACAATATTTCCCGTTCCCATCGTCCCTGCAAGTGCGGTTGCAGTTGCCTGAAAAGGAGAAATGCTCTTTTGGGAATCTTTCTTTTTTTCAAACAGAGAACAGATGATAAACTTCCAAATGGGTTTCCATTTTGTCAACTGAAAAAAATTGGTGCGAACTGTGATATAGACTCCAATTCCCAACAAGAGCAATAACATCAACGGACCCCAAATAATTTGATTGATTTTATCGCTATATTCTTCCAACCAAGAAAGTATCTTTGATAGATAATTCATAGATTCCTCCAAGCCATATACTTACTACATGTATATTGACCCAAGGAATACTTTATGAATGCTTTAAGATTCTCTATCTACTTGATGGAATTGCTTGAGGTTTCCTATTTTTTGACTTCTCTTATCCAAGAGTTCTAAAACCGTTTCCAATGCAATGTTTTTTTCTACCATCAATACCATCATATGATAGATCAAATCTCCAATTTCTCCAACCAATTCCGTTTCATCTTCATTTTTAGAAGCAATGATCATTTCAGAGCATTCTTCTCCACATTTTTTTAGAATTTTATCCAATCCCTGTTCAAATAGATAACAGGTATAAGAACCCTCTTCAAAGGTTTCTTTTCTAGCCTGAACGACCTGATAGAGTGTCTTTAGGGTATCTTGTGACATGTATTTTCCCTCCAAATTTCTTTAAAAAAACAACTGTGATTTCCAGTATGACAAGCAGCTCCTGTCTGTTGTACCCGAACCAGAAGCGTATCATCATCACAGTCTGCATAGATACAAACAACCTTTTGTAAATGTCCACTGGTTGCGCCCTTGTTCCATAATTCTTGACGAGAGCGACTCCAAAACCAAGTATATCCAGTTTCAAAGGTTTTTTGCAAGCTTTCTAAATTCATATAGGCAAGCATTAATACTTCATTTGTTTGGTCCTCTACGACGATTGCTGGAATCAAATCACTCTTTTGAAAATACTGTTGCAACTGCTGCATAATATCCCCCTTATCTGCTCAATCTCACTGAAATTTGATGTTGATTTAAGTATTGTTTGACCTGTCCAACGGTCAATTCCCGGTAATGAAACAGAGAAGCCGCCAAAGCCGCATCCGCGGGAGTTTGTTCAAACACCTGTGAAAAGTGTTCCAATGTCCCACAGCCGCCACTTGCAATCACTGGTACTTGCACTTGTTGGCAAACTGCATTTAGCAGTTCATGGTCAAAGCCATTTTTGGTTCCATCAGTATCCATAGAGGTTAGTAAAATTTCTCCAGCGCCCAATGCAACCGCCTGTTTTGCCCATTCAATGGCATTTAATCCGGTGTCAATTCTGCCGCCATGCACCACTACATGAAAGTGACCATCTACCCGTTTGACGTCAATGGCTACCACAACACACTGTGTACCAAATTGGTCGGCTGCTTGTTTGATAAAATCTGGATTTTTCACTGCAGCAGAATTGATAGATACTTTGTCGGCTCCTGCACGCAGTGTATTTTTTACATCTTCTATGGTGTTGATTCCACCCCCAACAGTAAGTGGCACAAATACTTTTTTTGCTGTCTTTTCCACAATGTCTAAAATGGTTCCTCGTCCTTCATGCGTGGCGGTAATATCTAAAAAGACAATCTCATCTGCGCCCTGTTCTTGATACATTGCTGCACATTCTACTGGATCGCCCACTTCTTTAATTCCCACAAAATTGATGCCTTTTACCACCTTACCGTTTTTAACATCTAAACAAGGAATAATGCGTTTTGTCAACATATTGATTCCCCTTCTGCAATAGAGATTGCCTGTTTTAAATCCAAACTACCTTGATAGAGAGATTTTCCACAAATAGCCCCATACATACCAATGCGCTTGAGCGATTTGATATCTTCTAAATTACAAATACCACCGCTTGCAGTAATATCACAACTGACCGCTTGTGAAATGGCTTTTAATTGATCCAAATTGGGACCAGTCAACATACCGTCTTTGGCAATATCTGTAAAGATAATCTGTTTAACTCCCATTTGTTCCATCTGTTTTGCAAAGTCAATGTAATTGATTTGTGTGGTATCAAGCCATCCTTCTGTTGCCACCTGTCCATCTCTGGCATCGATTCCTACAATGATATGTTGTTGATACTCTTTGACTGCCATCTTTAGAAAATCTGGGTCTTTGACTGCCGCTGAACCCAGAATCACACGGTGAATTCCATGAGAGAGATAATATTCTACCGCTTCCATTGTGCGGATTCCTCCACCCAATTCAATTTTAAGATTGGTTTGTTTTGCCATCTCTACAAATAGATCGCGATTGCTCATTTTCGCATCTTTTGCGCCATCTAAATCCACCATATGTAGATGACTTGCACCCGCTTGTGCAAATGCTTTGGCAGTGATGAATGGGCTTTCTGCAACTTTTTCTACTGTATGAAAATCACCCTTTTTTAAACGCACACAGTTTCCATCTTTGATATCAATTGCTGGTAAGATGATCATTTGATTAGTCCTCCAAAATTACGCAAGATTTGCAACCCTACTTCACCGCTTTTTTCTGGGTGGAATTGAGCGCCATAGACATTTCCCCGATTGACCAGAGCGGGAATGGTAATTCCATAATCGCAACAAGCTGCAACATTGTTGTTGTCGGTATATGCCATATAGGAATGTACAAAATAAACACAATCCTGTTCAGAAATTCCATGTAACAGCGGGTTTTCTGGTTGAGATAGATGTAGTTGATTCCATCCCATATGGGGAATCTTATAGCTTGTTTGAATGCCATCAACTGTTCCGGAAATCAACCCCAATCCCCGACAACATTCAAATTCATGGCTTTCTTCAAATAACATCTGCATTCCCAAACAGATACCAAGTAAGGGTTTGTTTTTTACCTGTTCTAAGATAACATCGACCAAACCGGTTTGGTTGAGCATCTTCATGGCATAAGGAAATGCACCCACTCCCGGGAGTATTAGTGCATCTGCCTGTTGTAAATCCTCTGCCTGATTGGTGATGAGATAGGGAAGCTGAATATATTCCAATGCGTTTTTGACACTGAATAAATTTCCAGCACCATAATCGATAATTGCAATCATATCCTATAATACTCCTTTTGTAGATAGTGGCTGATTGGTTTCAAGTGGCTTTATTGCCTGTTTGAGTGCATGGGCAACCGCCTTAAACAACGCTTCCACCTGATGATGATCATTTTTTCCATACTCTGATTTTATATGTAAGGTAATGCCAGCATGAAAGGCAAACGCTCTAAAAAATTCTTCCACCATTTGTGTATCCATGTCTCCAATGCGATCTGCGGTAAAATTACAGTGAAATACCAAAAAAGGTCTTGCACTGATGTCTAAACAGGCAAAGCCCAATGCCTCATCCATGGGAATAAAGGCAGTTCCATAACGACAGATACCAGATTTATCTCCCAATGCTTTTGAAAATGCCTGTCCCAATACAATGCCAGTATCTTCAATGGAATGATGACAATCCACATGCAGATCACCAGTTACCTGAATATCCAGATCAATCCCAGAATGTACACTCAATGCAGTGAGCATATGATCAAAAAAACCAATATGGGTCTGAATATGAGCTACACCAGAACCATCTAACTGGAGTTTGACATGAATATCTGTTTCTTTGGTGGTTCGTCTAATATCAGCAGTTCTCACCTAACACCCTCCCCATGGTATTGTTCTAAAATCTGTTTTAACTCAGTTAGTAGAGTTTGATTTTCCTGTTCGTTTCCAGTAGAAATGCGCAGATAATCCCCCATATAGCGAATCGCAATTGAACGCTTTAACAATTGCTCCCAAATATCCTTTGCCAATGGCGTCTTGATAAAGATGAAATTTGTATCAGATGGATATACGACTTCCAATATTGGATATTCCTTGGCAAGCGCTTCTAATTGTCGATTAAGCCACTTACAATGGGCTGTAATTTGTTGCATTGCCATCATGAGATATTCTTTGTCAGATAAAATTGTCTTTGCAATTTCCTGAGAAATACAGTTTACATTATAAGGTGGTTTTGCCGCCTTTAATGCAACCGTCAACGATTGATTGGCAACTGCAAACCCGACGCGGATTCCTGCAAGCCCGATTGCTTTGGAGCAGGTTTTTAAAATAATTAAGCGGTCAAATTCCTCTATCTTATCCAATAAAGACTGATCCCAAAAATCCATATATGCTTCATCTAATACAATCAGCGCCTGAGTTTTATTTAATAGCTTGATTACTTCCTCACGTTTGACACCCAATGAAGTGGGATTACAGGGATTAGAAAAGACAACGACACTGATTTGATGTTGATTGATGTAAGAAATTGCGTGGTCCATCTGGATGGTGAGATCTGGTTGTTTTGGAATCACCTCACATGGTACACCAAAAATACTGCAATCAATTTGATACATGGAAAAATCATGTGCAAATACACCCACTTTGTCGTTATCTCCGCAAAAGGCGCTAAAAATTAGTCCAATTAATTCATCAGAGCCATTTCCCACTGTAACCAATTCTGGATTCACTTGATAAAAGGCGGCAAAACTTTGACAGACCTGCTTTGCATAGGGATCTGGATATCGATGAAATGGCAAGTTTACAAATTGCTCTTGCAGCTTTTGCCGTTGTATTGGGCTAAGACTAATATAGGATTCGTTGGCATCTAGTCGAATTTGATAATCACCTTCCAGTGGTTGATAGGGAACTAATTGTTTGATTTTATCTGGTATGGTATAGCGCAAAATGTCGTCCCCCTATTCCTCATATCGAACAATAATGGAATTTGCATGAGCGGTCAAACCCTCTTTTTGGGCAAGCAGTACAATATCGTCTTTTGCTTCATAAAGTGCTTGATTGGTATAATAGATATAACTGGATTTTTTTACAAAGGCATCTACAGACAATGGAGAGAAAAATCTTGCTGTACCACTGGTTGGCAATACATGATTGGGACCAGCATAATAATCGCCCAATGGTTCAGGAGCATAATTGCCCAAGAAAACAGAACCGGCATTGTCTAGTTTTCCAATGTATTCCATTGGATTTTCCATCATCACTTCCAAATGTTCTGGAGCAAATTCATTTGCAAGAGATACTGCATAGGAAATATCATCGCATACAAAAATAGCACCAAAATCTTGTAGGGATTGCTTGATAATGTCTTTTCTAGAAAGGGTTTCCACCTGTCGATTTAACTCAGCAACCGTTTCTTTTGCCAGTTTTTCTGAAGTGGTAATCAAAATAGAAGATGCCAATTTATCATGTTCTGCTTGTGACATCAAATCGGCGGCTACAAATTTTGCCGGAGCAGTTTCATCTGCCAAGATTAGAATTTCGCTGGGACCTGCAATCATATCAATATCAACTGTACCATAGAGCAATTTTTTTGCGGTAGCGACATAAATATTGCCAGGACCCACAATTTTGTCGACTTTTGGCACGGTTTCGGTTCCATATGCCAACGCAGCAACTGCCTGAGCGCCTCCCAATAAAAATACACGATCCACTCCGCAAAGTGCTGCCGCTACTAAGATATCTGGATTTGCTGTACCATCTGGCAATGGAGGTGTCACCATAACGATTTCTGAAACTCCTGCGATTTTTGCAGGAATGGCATTCATCAACACAGAAGAAGGATAGGCAGCCGTTCCACCTGGTACATAAAGCCCAACACGGTGCAGCCCGCGGATTCTCTGTCCCATCATGACACCATTTGATTTTGGGGTAATAAAGCTCTGTTGTACTTGTCTAGTGTGAAAATCGGTGATATTTTCCACTGCAGAAAGAAGCGCATCTACAAAGTTAGAATCTGCATTGGAAAGTGCATCATTGATTTCTTCTCTAGAAACTTCAATTGATTTTGGCAATTTTCCATCAAACTTTTCTGTATAGGTAAATAACGCTTTATCTTTCTGTTGTCTGACATCTTCTATAATGGTTGCAACCGATTCGGTGACCGTCTTTGAAACTTGAGTACTTCTGCTCTTTAATAAATCCATATATTTTCGTTCTGCGATGCCATCGGTTTTAATGATTTCAATCATATGATCATTCCTTTACTTTTTTTCAGATTCCCTTAACACTTGTTCTATTTGATTGATAATGTTTTCTATCTCCGTTTGATAAATTTTCATACTGACGGTGTTGACAATTAGTCTTGCAGAGATTTGCGCAACATCTTCATACACTTCCAGTCCATTTTCTTTTAATGTAGAACCAGTCTCTACAATATCCACAATTGCATCTGACAGTCCCAGCAGTGGAGCGAGCTCCACAGAACCTTCAATTTTAATAATTTTAACATCAATTCCCTTGTCATCAAAAAATTTTCGGGTGACATTTGGATATTTGGTCGCAATGGTTTTTTCAGCGTGTCCAGCATAAAAATCAAAGCCCTTTTTTCCAGCAAGCGCAAAGCGACACGCGCCAAAATGCAGGTCAGTTACTTCAAAAAAACTACCTCCATATTCTATAATGGTATCCTTTCCAACAATTCCAATATCACAAACCCCATGTTCAATATAGGTAATTACATCTGCTGCTTTTGCTAATACGACTTCTAGGTTTTGATTTGGAATTTCTAGAATTAATTTTCTACCTTTATGATGTAGTTGTTCACAATCAAATCCCATTTTTTCAAATAGTTCTACGGTTTTTTTCTCTAATCTTCCCTTGGTCAGTGCAATTCTAATCGGTTTCATGACCTCACCTCCTCTTTATAACTGAATGATCTTGATTTGTTCTTCTACGATATCAATTCGATGAATTCCCTTATTTTTGGCATATTGTAAGGTGTCTTCCATTGTTTCAAATAAACTATATTCGGTTGTAATCTTTAATTCTGCCAATTTTGCGATATGCTCTAATGCCTTTACTTGATAATTCTGATCCGAAAACACCAAAATTTCGGCAGATGTAATCTGATGTTGTTTGGTAGAGAGCAACGCTTTTACCGCAGAATCCACATTGACCGCAAATCCAATTGCGCCCAAATCCGATCCAAATTCCTTTAGTAGATTATCATAACGACCACCAGATAAAATTTCTTCTCCGTATCCCTCCACATAGCCTTTAAAGACGATTCCAGTATAATAGTCCGTGTGGTTGACAATTCCCAAATCCACTGTAATTTTGTTTTCCAACCCCAATTCTAACAGAGATTGATACAGTGTTTGCAGATAATCAAGCATTTGTGTAATTTCAGGATCCAACTCTTTCATACAATCCCTTGCCTTTGCAAATACGGTTTGATTTCCAAATAATCTGGGAAGCATTTTGATAACAGAGGCGATTTTTTGATTATCCAAATGGTCTAATATATCATTTAAAGCGGGATAATTTTTATTTTCAATTAATTGTCGAATGGTTTCCTTGGTATCAGTGTCTATTTCCAAACGGGAAACCAAATAATGGAAGAAACCGATGTGCCCTAATTCTATTCGGAAGTTATCAATATCAAGGTCTTGCAATACTTTTGTAGCAGTCACCAACACTTCAATATCTGATTTTTGGTTGGTCACCCCAATCAATTCAATTCCAGTTTGCATCATCTCGTTACTTCTTCCCCGCAAGGAGGGATTGAGCGAAAAAACAGGCTGATGATAATATAGGCGCAGTGGTGTTTTTTCATTTTTTAATCGTGTAGCGGATAGTCTTGCAATTGGCATGGTAGAATCTGGACGCAATACCATCAATCTTCCTTTAGAATCGATTAACTTATACATCTGTTCTACCGGGATACCGCTTTCTGTTTTGGTAAATACATCTAAATACTCTAAACTAGGGGTTATGACTTCATGATATCCTCTAAATTGAAAAGTATCTCTTAATCTATTTTCAATGCGTTTTTTCAAAACAGCTTCTTCAAATAGATAGTCTTTGGTTCCCTCTGGTGTGATTAAATAACGATGTTTCATAGTTTCTCCCCTTATGAATTTTGCTTTATTTCATTATCACTTTACTACATTAAAATATATTTGTCAAGCATCTAAATTGATTTCTCATATTCTAAAAAAATAGAATTGCTCTGATTACAGAACAATCCTATTTTAACACAAAGACTTTATCAGTACAAGAATTGTTATTTTATCTAGAAAAATGTAGTTTGTGAAGTTTTTGGTAAGTCTCCAAATGCGTTCATCTGTTCTAGCGTTTCAATGACCGTTTTTGATACACCAGCACGATTTTGCACTTCGTCAATCGAAATATATTCTCCTTGTTTTCCCGCTTCATATAAGTTGGTTGCCGCAGCTTCTCCTACACCTTTTAATGCGGCAAATGGCAGTCTAATTTTACCATCTTCAATGGTGTATCGAAATGCGTGAGAGCGGTATAAATCAACTGGTAAAAACGAAAATCCTCTAGCAACCATTTCATTGATAATTAAGATGATATTGAGTTCATCTTCCTCTTTGGTAGAGCGGTCATTGCCCTTGTTTAAAAGCTGTTCTAAACGAAAGCGAATCGCATTTTTCCCTTCAATCGCTTCCTCAGAAGAAAAATCCCCATTTCTCACTGTAAAGTAAGCCGCATAAAATTCTAATGGATAATAAATCTTATACCAACCCAAACGCACTGCCGCAATATCATAAGCCGCAGCATGGGCTTTGGGAAACATATATTTGATTTTCATACAACTGTCTATATACCACTGTGGGACATCATGATTTTTCATCGCTTCCAGATGTTCTGAAGTCAATAATTTTGAAGCGTTTCCCTTTCTGGTAATTTCCATAATTTTAAAAGCCATATCTGGCTCTAATCCCTTATGAATCAGGTAGGTCATAATACTGTCACGTGTACCAATTACTTCACTAATTGTACAGGTTCCATTTTTAATTAAATCCTGTGCATTTCCAAGCCAAACATCAGTTCCATGAGATAATCCAGATATCTGAAGTAAGTCTGAGAAATTTTTTGGCTGTGCGTCCACCAACATCTGTCTTACAAAAGAAGTCCCCATTTCTGGCAATCCAAATGTGCCAGTTTCACTGTAAATCTCTTTGGAAGTGACTCCCAACGCTTCAGTAGAAGTAAATAAACTGTATACTTTGGGGTCATTCATAGGGACATTTAATACACTCGTCCCCGTTAAATCCTCAATATGTTTGAAGTGTGTCGGTCCAATGTGTCCCAATTCGTCCAATTTTAAAATGGTATCATGCAGGGAATTGAAGTCAAAATGTGTAGTGATCACATCAGAACGAACATCATTGGCAGGGTGTTGTACAGGTGTAAAATCAGAAACAATATACTGTGATGGAATTACTACCATGCCCCCAGGGTGTTGCCCAGTGGTTCGCTTTACGCCAGTACATCCAATGGTCAATCGGTTTTCTTCTGCTTTATGAACGGTTTTTCCTACAGATTCCAAATATTTCATAACAAAACCATAAGCAGTCTTATTCGCAACCGTTCCGATGGTACCTGCTTTGAATACATGATCTTTACCAAATAATTCCTCTGTATAACGATGTGCCCTAGACTGATATTCATCTGCAAAATTTAAATCAATATCAGGTGCCTTATCCCCTTTAAATCCCAAGAAAGTTTCAAATGGAATATCATGACCATCTCCCAACATTGGAGTATTGCAATGAGGACAATTTTTTTCTCCCAAATCGAAACCAGAACCAACCGAACCATCGGTGATAAATTCGCTATAACAACAATTTTTACAGAGAAAATGTGGTGGCAATGGATTTACTTCGGAAATTCCCGCCATGGTTGCCGCAAAAGAGGAGCCGACTGAACCACGAGAACCCACTTGATAGCCGTCTTGTACAGACTTAAATACCAACTTTTGCGCAATCATATACAAAACCGCAAATCCATGTTTGATAATGGAAGACAGTTCTTTTTCCAGTCTTTTTTGTACGATTTCAGGAAGCGGGTTGCCATAGAGTTCATATGCTCTCTGATAACAAATTTTTTCTAGTTCTTCTTCTGACCCTTGCATTTCTGGAGTATAGGTTCCATTTGGAAAAGCCCGTAAATCGGGGTCAATCATATCTGCAATTAAATTGGTGTTTTCAATCACAACCTCATGTGCCTTTTTTGTTCCCAAGTATTCAAATTCTTTTAGCATTTCTTCTGTTGTGCGGAAATAAAGTGGTGGTTGGCAAGACGCATCTTTAAACTTCATAGATGCCATTAAAATCTCTCGGAAAATGCTGTCATCCTTTTTTAAAAAATGCACATCACAGGTTGCAACAACTGGAATTTGCAGTGCTTCACCTAAATTGATAATTGTCTGATTAAACTCTTGAACCTGTTCCATACTGGATACGATTTTTTCGCGCAGCATATATTCATTATTTCCGAGTGGTTGAATTTCCAAATAATCATAAAATTTCGCAATTGCACAGAGTTCATCCCATGGTTTTCCATTGGCAACTGCGCGATAAAGTTCACCTGCTTCACAAGCGCTTCCAATCAATAAACCCTCTCGGTGTCGTACCAATTCACTTTTGGGAATCCTCGGTTTTTTATAGAAGTATTCCAAATGTGCTTTTGAGATAAGTTGATATAAGTTTTTTAATCCTGTTTGATTTCTTACCAAAATAATCTGATGATAAGAAGGCAATTTTTTGGGATCGGCTCCTGCTAACATCAAATTGATTTGTTGAATTGTCTGTATTCCTTTCTGATTCATCATCTCACAGAGTTTGATAAATATTTTAGCCAATATATCCGCGTCATCGCAGGCGCGATGATGGTGAAAGTCCCCCACTTCCAGATGTTTTGCCACAGCGTCTAACTTATGCTTTTTCAATTCGGGCAATAATTTACGACAGATAGGAACTGTATCAATGGAAGTAAAACGCTGTTTTAATTTTGCTCGCTCGACAGCTGCCGTAATAAAAGCCATATCAAATGGAGCATTATGAGCAATCAAAGGGGTATCCCCACAAAATGATAAAAACATTTGTAGCGCTTCCGTTTCCTTTGGCGCATTTTGTACCATTTCATCAGTGATACCAGTCAGTTCTGTAATCTTTGCTGGTATTGGCTTTTCAGGATTGACAAAGGTATTAAAGGATTCTAAAATCAGTCCGTCTTTGATGCGAACTGCACCGATTTCGGTCATGCGCTCACTGCCTGCGCTCAAGCCGGTGGTTTCGGTATCAAACACAATAAATTCGCCGTTTAAAGCCCGATCATCAGCTCCAGAAACAATACTTACTGAATCATCTACATAATAACATTCTACTCCATAGATAACCTTAAAATCACCGCCGTTTTTTCGGATTTTATCAACAGCATTCATTGCTTCAGGAAATGCCTGCACCACACCATGGTCAGTAATCGCAATTGCTTTGTGTCCCCAAGAAAAAGCAGTGTTAATCAGTTTCGTAGCAGAAGAAACGGCATCCATCGATGACATATTGGTATGTAAATGTAGCTCTACACGCTTTTCGTCTGATTGGTCTATGATCTGCTCTTTTTCAAATAATGTAATATCATATGGACGAATCGCAGCATCCTTGCTGTATTTATCATAACTACAATCACCTCGAACAAGTATATTAGCGCCAACTTTGAGTTTGTCATACAACTCTTTTTTATTGACATCATCGAAAATTTTGAGTGTATTGGATGAGGTGTAGTCGGTAATATCAATTGAAATAATAATTTTGTCTTCATTCCTGGTCAAACGGGATTCCATTGCAAAAATTTCTCCCCATACAGTACAACGACCTGTTTCAGCAGAAATTTGAGATAGCTCTGTTGGTTTTTCTGTGATGGGTTTTCCAATGATAATTTTTGCATTTTTCGCTTCAAACGAAAGCTGTTCTAATTTGATAGAAACAGTTTCTTTTGTATTTTTTGTATTTGAAGCACGAGAAGATTGTGAAGGCATATTGACAGGCGGCGTATAGCGAACAGAAGTGGTTTTTGGCAACATCTGAGTTGCCTCTTGTTGTGTTAAAGAAGTTTTTCCAGTAAAAACCACTTCCACACCAATTGAAAATTCCCGAAAGATTAATCTTTGAATTTCCTGGGCAATATTTGCCAACTTTAACATCACTTCTCCGCCATGAAATAATTCAATCGATAAACAGCGATTTTCATAACTTGGTTTTGCATCATCTAAATATCCATTTATTACACCAAATTGCGTTTTTAAAGTGGTGATAATTTCAGAGAAATATTCTTCACCAAATAAATTGGGATTATATTTGGGATAGATTTTAAACTTATTTAATTGACAAGCTGTTTTTAATTCCCGTTCTAAATCAAATAGCTGAGATTTTTCAACCAATTCTTCAAATTTAATATAACAAAACAGTTCATTGTTGTCTTTGTCAATTTCTAATTTGAGTATTTCTCCCTGATTTAAAATTTCATAAAATCGTTCTGGCTGTTGTACATATTTTTCAAAAAGTACACTCGGATTTTTCAATTTATATCACCCTATTTTTTGAATTTGAAAAAGGACTGTCTAAAGCACAACAGCCCTTATGATAAATGTTCTATTTCAGTCAACAATTGTGTTAAGATTTCATCTTCTGGAATTTTTCGGATAATTTCTCCCTTTTTAAATAGCACTGCGCAGCCGTCTCCTCCTGCAATGCCAATATCCGCTTCTTTTGCTTCTCCTGGACCATTTACCGCACAGCCCATTACAGCTACTTTGATTGGTTTTTTACAATCCTTTAATGCATCTGTCACTTGATTTGCAATTTGAATCAGTTGAATTTTCGTTCTTCCACAGGTGGGACAGGAAATGATATCAACACCATCATGCTGAATTTGGAGCGCTTTTAAAATATCTTTTGCAGCCATAATTTCTTGGACTGGATCGGCGGTTAAAGAAACCCGAATGGTTTCCCCAATTCCATCCAATAGCAAACTGCCAATACCAATTGCAGATTTTATCACTCCTATATGTTCTGTACCCGCTTCTGTGATTCCAAGATGTAAGGGATATGAGCATTGTTGTGCCAATAATCGGTATGCGTCCACTGTCATTCTAACATCTGAAGATTTCATAGAAACGACAATCTGATCAAAATCAAATTTTTCCAATAACTTAATATGATACAATGCACTTTTTACCATTGCCTGTGGTGTGGGGTGACCATATTCTTTGAGTATTTCCTTTTCTAAGCTTCCAGCATTGACGCCAATTCGAATTGGAATGTTGCGCAATTTACAGGCATCTACCACCCTTTTGACAAATTCATCTTGACCAATATTTCCGGGGTTGATGCGAATTTTGTCAATTCCAGCTTCTGCACATGCCAATGCCAAACGGTAATCAAAATGAATATCAGCTACCAATGGAATAGAAATTTGTTCTTTTATCTTGGGAATCAGAGAAACTGCCTGTAAATTGGGGATTGCTATCCGTACAATCTCGCAACCAGCTTGTTCCAACGCAACTGCCTGAGCAATATTTCCAGCAATATCAGAATCCCTACAATTTAACATAGACTGAATATAAATATGTCCATTTCCCAAAACAATATCTTTTAACAAGACCTTTTTAACTTCTCTTTTCATAGACATTCCTCTAACCTTTTATTTCCTTGGAAATATTAATCTAATAATATCCTTACCCGTAATCAATATCATCAGTGTAAACAGAATGATAATTCCAGCGGCATGGATATAGGCTTCATATTTTCGATTGATTGGTTTTTTGCGTATTGCTTCAATGATAATAAAAATCAAACGTCCCCCATCCAAAGCGGGAATGGGCAGCAGATTAAAAATACCAACATTGATGGTTAAAAAAGCCACCAATATCAATAATTGTTGTATTCCCAAGCCAGCAGCTTCCCCAATCACAGTGCCGACGCCCACAGGTCCAGAAAGTTGGTCAAATCCTACCTTTCCAGTCACCAAATCCATCAAAGAAATCCAAACCATACGCCCCAATGAAATCGCTCTGCGAACACTGTAACTCAATGTATTACCAGCATTGTTTTTAAGACCCTGAACACTAAAATCAATATAAAGTTGATCTTTTCCTCCTTCTACAACAGGCTTTGATGTTTGAAAGTGAACATCTTGCAATAAGATGTTTTCTCCATTCCTCTTTACAACAATATCTGCATCGGCGCTTTCACCACTTAATAATGCCATTACAATATCGTTGTCGGTAAAAATTCTAGTACCATTAATTTTAACAAATTCATCACCAATTTGCAAACCACTTTCAAATGAAACAGCATCTTTTTTAAAATTGGCAACCGTATTACTTGGGATATAAGATTCTGGTGTAAATGCAATAATCAACACAATAAGCCCCAATATCAGATTCATCAAAGCACCTGCTACAACAATGATAAATCTACGCCAAACAGATTTATTACAGAATGCTCGTTCATCTTTTGAAGTATCATCCTCTCCTTCCATTGCAACATAACCGCCAATTGGAAGCAAACGCAGAGAATATTTTGTTTCACCCTTTTGAATGGAAAACAATTTCGGTCCCATTCCAAGTGCAAACTCATTGACTTTTACATCATTTAGCTTTGCAGCGATAAAATGCCCTAACTCGTGTATGGTGATAATACATCCAAATACAATAATTGTTAATAAAACTACCCACATAATTCATAAGTTCCTTCATTCATTAGATTGATTGATTTGTTGGTTTACGAATGCCCTTGCCAACTTATCTGTCTGCATAATGTGGCTTAATGTAATTTGTTGTTTTTCCCAAGGTATATCCTTTAATAAGGATAAAGACTGATAGACCAATTTTCCTATTTCTAAAAATGAAATTTTTTTCTGTAAAAAAAGTGACACGGCCTGTTCATTTGCTCCATTTACAACAGTGGGATATAAACCGCCTAATTTAGCCGCTTTGATACAGGCTTTTAGCCCAATAAAAGTATCAATATCCGGTTTTTGAAAGGTCAATTGTTGTTGTTCAAATAAGTTGAGCGGTTTACTGGTTGATGAAAGGCGTTCTGGATAGGTCAACGCATATTGAATTGGTATTTTCATATCAGGTGTTCCCAACTGAGCAATGATAGAATGATCGAGATATTCTACTGCTGAGTGAACAATGCTTTCACGATGTATTACAATTTCAATCTGTTCAGGCTTTAGATCAAATAGCCACATCGCCTCGATAAATTCCAGTCCCTTGTTTACCAAAGTGGCGCTGTCAATGGTGATTTTTGAACCCATGCTCCAATTGGGATGACGAAGAGCATCTTCTAATGAAACATGTTCGAGTTCCTTTTGTG
>ERZ778516.1304-NODE-1304-length-19162-cov-4.896111_pt1 | contig 19162 bp, 18 predicted proteins | sample MGYA00510342_ERZ778516 | MGnify/ENA primary metagenome ERZ778516 (study PRJEB29527, sample SAMN07138961) | mouse gut metagenome | material: feces | host: mouse | place: China:Nanjing | collected 2016-01-25 ... | reverse complement strand
AATTATATGATTGTAAACTGTTTGGAAAAATGTTATACTTTAAAGCAAAAAGGCCGCAGGAGGAAGAGATATGTTATTTGGCAAAAAGAAGAATGAAAAGGAAGAAAAAAATTCTGTATTAAAGCAGGATTTGAGCAGTCAGGTAAATCCGGGTGCTGTGTTTATTATGAGTCTTTTAATGAAGAAGCCCCCTGAAATACCAAACAAAGAGAGTATTACAGAAATACTTCAAAAATATCTGGGAGAGGTAGATTGTTTTGCGCATGACGGAAAAATGGCTGGTGTTGCTGTAAAAAAATATATGGCAGAATTTAAGGATGCCTCTATGCCTCCACAGCTTTTTATTACAGGCGGTAATTTTGATGCCGGAACGATTAATGATTTATACCGAAGCCAGATGTGGGATTGCCGGAATGACAGTGAAAGGATTCTTTCGGAATGCAACTATCAGATTATTGCTACGGATATGATGGCTGCGACGCTTCCAGCACACGACAGGGCGGATATGTTGATGGACTATTTAGAGGCATTAATGGAGCTGTTTCCTGAATGTGAAGCCGTTTATTTCCATAATTCTGGAAAAATGTTTCTGTCAGAACAGATTCGTGAACACGAAATTCCAAAAGAGGACCGTTTTATTTATTTTGCAGTAAATGCAAGACTATTTAATATACAGGGAAGTGATAGTATGATTGTAGACACTCTTGGTATGAGTACATTATTTCTACCGGATTTGCAATATCATTTTCATGGAATGGACCCGAATCAGGTAGTAAATCATGCTTATAATATGGCTTCTTATATATTTGCGAATGATAATCCTATAAAAGACGGAGATACGATTGACAGTATTGAAAATGGGGAAATGAATATGGCAGTTCAGTGGCAATGTCATTATGAAGATGCACTGATTCAGCCGGCAAGACAGGTAATTGATGTGTATATGAATGAGTATGCGGCGGGAAATAGGGAGTATTAATGTTATAAAATGCCCATATCTTTATATTTATAATAGTTTTACAGAGAGGAGATATGAACTGTATGCCTTTGACTATATTCAGTTTCTTCCCAAGATTCAAAATGGAAATATTTTATGGGAAATGCCAGCGATTGCATATTGTGATATTATATTAAATGGCGTATTATATCACGATTTTTATCAACTACTTGACAGCCAAAAATTACTTAGGCAGCTAATATTTATTTTGTATAAATTAATTTAAAATTTTTTATTTAAATATAAATTAAAAAGGAGTAAAGATGAACAAATTAAAAAGAACATCTCAAATTCACCGAAAAACCAAAGAAACAGATATAGAGTTAACCCTTAATTTAGACGGCTCAGGAAAAGCTGAAATAGATACCGGAATCGGATTTTTTGACCATATGTTAGATAATTTTGCGAGACATGGATTATTTGATTTAACAGTAAAAGCAAGAGGTGACTTGTATGTAGACTGCCATCATCTGATAGAAGATACCGGAATAGTACTAGGACAAGCAATATGTGAGGCGGTAGGAGATAAAAAATCCATAAAACGCTATGGTTCATGTATTTTACCAATGGACGATGCACTGATGTTATGTTCACTTGATTTATCAGGACGTCCATATTTTGTTAATGATTTTTCCTTTCAGGGAGAAAAATGCGGATATTTTGATACAGCAATGACAAAAGAATTTTTCTACGCCATTTCCTATTCTGCCATGATGAATCTGCATTTTAAACAAATGTCAGGCGAAAATGACCATCATATTATAGAAGCTGCCTTTAAAAGCTTTGCCAAGGCATTGGATGCAGCGGTTACAACAGATGAAAGAATTACATCTGTGCTTTCTACAAAAGGAACTCTTTAATATATAAATAAAATTTAGAATTGGAGAAAAAGAAAAAAATGAATGAATTTAAACTTGCTCAGGAATTAATTTTAAACAACGGTTCTGCCGTAATGGCACAAAATATTAAAAAGTCTCTTGAGACACCTCCAATAGAACTGGCCAGAAATTGCAGCAAATGCGGAGCAGATTTGTTATTTATCACAGATACTTCTTATTTTGATGAAGAACATGAAACAAATATAAGCACTGTCAGAGAAATTATAGAAAGTATAGATATACCTGTAATTCTTGGCGGAAATATCAGGCGGCTGGAGGATGTAAAAAAATATCTTTATTCCGGAGCTTCCATGACCTTTTTAAATATGAATTTAGAGTCGAACCGCAATATGATAAAAGAAGCCTCCGACCGTTTTGGCAAAGATAAAATTGCTTTATTTGCTTCCAAGGTTGACATTGCCCAAAGTGAAGAATGGAAAGAGCAGGGCGCAGTTTTAATCATCAAGTCCACAGTAGAACAGACAGACAAAGAACTTGCTCTTCCGGTGTTATACAGAGGAACCGGTTTTCAGCTTGAAAAAGACTATCATGAAAACGCTTATGGATATTGTTATCCGGCAAAGGAAACCACAGATTTGTTTTATGAAATAAAAAAACAGGCAAAAGAAAAAGAAATTCCTGTTATACTTCCACAGTCAGAACTTTTATTTTCAGATTTAAAAAAGGATGAAAACGGTCTTGTACCAGTAGTTGTACAGGATTGTCAGACAGACGAGGTTTTGATGCTTGCCTATATGAATGAAGAAGCATTTTACCACACCATTGACTGCGGCAGAATGACTTATTACAGCAGAAGCAGACAGGAGCAGTGGGAAAAGGGATTGACAAGCGGCCATTTTCAATATTGGAAGGAATTAAAGGCAGACTGTGATTATGATACAATTCTTGCAAGGGTAAATCAAGTAGGTGCAGCCTGCCATACAGGAGCACATTCCTGCTTTTTTCATAATATTGCCAAAAAAGAAGAAGTGGCAGAGAAAAATCCAAATAAAGTATTTGAAGATGTAATGTCTGTTATTCTGGACCGAAAGGAAAATCCAAAGGAAGGCTCCTATACCAATTATCTGTTTGATAAGGGAATTGATAAAATACTGAAAAAATGTGGAGAAGAAGCAGCAGAAATTATTATTGCCGCAAAGAATCAGAAATCAGAAGAGACCGTCTACGAAATTTCAGATTTTCTGTATCATTTAATGGTTCTTATGGCAGAGCAGGGTATTTCATGGCATGATATTACAACAGAATTATCGAAAAGATAACACTGGTCATGACATGATAAATTTGTGTATGAGAAAGATTTATGCATTAGAAAGGAATGGCAAAAAATGACAAATCTGGCTTTATCAGATGAAATTTTAATGAGTATCGACAAACCAGCACGCTATATTGGCAATGAAGTAAATATGGTGAGGAAGAATTTAGACGAGGTAGATATCCGGTTTGCCATGTGTTTTCCCGATGTTTATGAAATTGGCATGTCACATCTTGGGATTCAGATACTTTATGATATGTTTAATCAGATGAACGGAGTGTATTGTGAAAGAGTATATTCTCCTTGGCATGATTTAGACAAAATTATGAGAGAAAAACATATTCCATTATTTACTCTTGAGACACAGGAGCCGGTAAAAAATATGGATTTTCTTGGAATCACCATTCAATATGAAATGTGTTATACTAATATTTTACAGATTCTTGATTTAAGTAATATACCTCTGTATAGCAGAGAACGCACAGAGGACGACCCGATTGTAATCGGGGGCGGTCCATGCGTCTACAACCCTGAACCGATTGCAGATTTCTTCGATATTTTTTATATCGGAGAAGGCGAAACTGTTTATGGAGACTTAATGGAAGCTTACCGTAAAAACAGAAAAAATAATGGTTCAAGACTGCAATTTCTTGAGCTTGCCGCTGAAATTCCGGGGCTTTATATCCCGGCATTTCTGGATGTGGAATATAATGAAGACGGAACAGTAAAAGCTTTTCATTCCAATAATATACATGCTCCAGAAAAAATTACAAAAGAGCTTGTTTTAGATGTAAGTAATACCTATTATCCTGAAAAACCATTAGTGCCGTTTATTCGGGCAACACAGGACAGGGTAGTACTGGAAATCCAGCGGGGATGTATTCGAGGCTGCCGTTTTTGTCAGGCAGGACAGATATATAAGCCGGTTAGAGAAAGAGATGTGGAATTTTTAAAGGATATGGCAGTTAAAATGCTTTCCAGTACCGGACATGAGGAAATTTCTTTAAGTTCTCTAAGCTCCAGCGATTATTCAAAACTTGATGAATTATTGACTTTTTTAATTGATACTTATCATGGAAAGGGAGTGAATGTTTCACTTCCGTCTTTAAGAGTAGATAAATTTTCCCTGGATATTATGGGAAAGGTTCAGGATGTGCGGAAAAGCAGCCTGACCTTTGCGCCGGAGGCGGGTTCTCAAAGACTTCGCAATGTAATTAACAAAGGACTTACACAGGAGGATATTTTAAATGGCTGTGAGCTTGCGTTTAAAGGCGGATGGAATAAGGTGAAGCTTTATTTCATGCTTGGGCTTCCTACGGAAACAGAGGAGGATATGAAAGGCATTGCAGAGCTTTCAGAACTGATTGCAGAAAAATATTATGAAATTCCAAAAGATAAACGAAATGGAAAGGTTTCTGTTACAGCAAGCACCTCATTTTTTATTCCAAAACCGTTTACTCCGTTTCAGTGGGCGCCAATGTGTACAAAGGAAGAGTTTCTGGCAAGAGCCAGAATTGTAAATACAAGAATGAAGGAAATGCTGAATAAAAAAAGTCTGAAATATAACTGGCATGAAGCCGATGTATCTGTTATGGAAGGATTACTGGCGCGTGGGGACAGAACTGTATCAAAAGTGGTGTATCTTGCTTATAAAAATGGATGCCTTTTTGATGCCTGGGGAGATTCTTTTCAGAATGAGCTTTGGGAAAAAGCAGTTGAAGAAGCCGGAATCGACCTTGATTTTTATACAACCAGAGAACGTGGAGAAGATGAAGTCTTTCCATGGGATTTTATTAATACAGGTGTGACAAAAAACTATCTGCTGCGGGAATGGCGGAAATCAAAAAAAGAAACCGTTTCGCCAAATTGCATAATGGAATGTCAAGGCTGCGGCGCAGCATGTTTTGGAGGAGGTGTCTGCTTTGAAAATCAGAATTAAATTTACAAAAACGGGACCTGTAAAATATGTTGGTCATCTGGATATGCTGAGATACTTTCAGAAATTAGTCCGGCGCGCGGAAATTGATATCTGCTATTCCAGTGGATTTAATCCTCATCAGAAGATGTCTTTTGCTGCTCCGTTGGGAGTCGGTATGGCTGGAGAGGGAGAATATGTGGATATTGAAGTTCATACTGCCACAAGTTCAGAACAGGCAGTACAGGCGTTAAATGGAGCTTCGGTGGAAGGTATTGAAATAAAAAGTTTTAAAAAGCTTCCTGATAACATTTTAAACGCAATGTCAAGCGTAGCTGCCGCAGATTATTTTGTAAAGTACAGAGACGGATATGAACCAGATTTTTCACTTTATGAGGAATTTGAAAAATTTATGTCTGAAAAGGTAATCAAGATAGAAAAGGAAACAAAAAAAAGTACAACAGTTCTGGATATTAAGCCTCTTATTTATGAATATAAATATGGCTGCGATAAAGATTTTTTGTCTTTACCGGAAAATAAAGACGGAGTTGTTTTAAAGCTTGCTGCGGGCAGCGTGAATAATTTGAAACCGAGTCTGGTCTTTACTGCCTTTTATCGTTTTCTTGAAAAAGATATACCTGAGTCTGCGCTGGATATTACAAGAATAGAAGTATATGGAGCGGAGGAGACCGGAGAAAAAACCAAATTTGTTTCATTAGATGATTTTGGCGAAAATATAGTATAGGATGTGATACCTGTGAAAAAAATTGTAATTGCAAAACTGAAAACTTCAAATCTGAAAAATATTCATGCAGGAGTGATATTTGACCAGTGGAATTTTTCCATGAGAGAGGAAACAGATATTGAAGATACAAGTACCATAAAAGAAAAAGCCTGCAATCTTCAGATATTTCAGGAAGACAATACTTCCTATATCGGAAATATTTATATCGGGCATGTTCGGGATGTAGTGAAAAATATTGAGGCGGCTTTTGTGGAATTCTGTGAGGGTACAGTTGGATATTTATCCTTGAAAAATATCAACCCTGTCTTTTTAAATAAAAAAAATACGGATAAGGTCTGTGAAGGGGACAATATTATTGTTCAGGTGGCAAAGGACAGAATTAGAACAAAAGATGCGGTACTTACCGGAAATTTTGAACTGGCGGGACGGTTTCTGGTAATTACTCATGGAAAGACAGGTATCAGCGTTTCGGCAAAAATCAGAGATGAGCAGTATAAAAAGGAAATTCGGGAAAAGCTGGAAAACTTTATGGAACATAATCTGCCGGTTGCTGGTCGTTATTCTGTAATTGTCAGAACAGAAGGATATCATGCAGGAACAGAGAAGATTGAAAAAGAGCTGCTAGAGCTTGATGCAGAGTACCAACGGATAATTGAACTGGCAGAGACAAGACAGAAATATTATTTATTAAAACTGGCTGAAATGCCAGTTCTTCGATTTGTGAAAAGCGGGATTGAGCAGGAAAGAGAGTGTGAGATTGTTACAGATGATGAAAAGATTTATAAATATCTTTCTGAGCAGAAAATACATGAGCTTTATCAAGGATGCAGACTGCGTTTTTACGAAGATGCGCTTTTGCCGTTATATAAGCTGTATAATCTGGAGGGTATCTTTTATGAGACATATTCTTCAAAGGTGTGGCTGAAATCCGGCGCATTCCTTGTGATTGAATATACAGAAGCCTTAACAGTAATAGATGTAAACACCGGAAAGTGCGAAAGGGGGAAATCAAAAGAAACAACATTTTTTCAGATTAATCTGGAGGCAGCATTGGAGATTGCAAGACAGATTCGTATTCGGAATATTTCTGGAATTATTATTGTAGACTTTATTGATATGGAAACTGAGGAATATACAAAAAGACTGTTGGAATATATGAGGGAAATTGTGAATAAAGATTCTGTAAAAACAACAGTGGTAGACATTACGAAGCTGCATCTGATGGAGATTACAAGAAAGAAAACAACGGACAGAATTCAGAAAATAGAACAGATATTTTAATATTTTGTTTTTAAAAATCTGTTGCACTTATAAAGGTTTTCTGCAAAACAGAGGAGTTATATCAAATGCCGAAAAAAATACCTGCAAAAAATAACAAAAATCAAAAATTGAATCAGAGACATCGCAAGTCGGGCATATTAAACCGGCTTGCCAAATCATCCTGTTTTTTGATTATTCTTATCATGATTTGCGTGTTTTTGACATGCTATCTGGCCAGTTCAGAAACATTGCTGGAATATGCGTCAAACAACTTAGAAACAGAGGATAAAACAGAAGAAACGAACACCACATCTATAAATGATAATGATACTTCCACAGAATATATTACTGTAAAGAATACAGAAGACATTACAGCAGATATAAATCCGGAACGCATAACATACCAGACAGGATTTTATTATGAGCCGCTGACTGATACAGTCAAACAGCGTATTACAGGCATTTCCTATCCTGTAAATGGCTGTACAATTCCCTATGAAGAATTGAACTATGTCGGGCTTTTGTATATTGATTTTAACGGAATGACACAACAGGGTGAACTGATTTGCAACAGAGCACTTGCACAGGATATGGTAGAAATCTTCTATGAATTGTATCAGAACGGCTATCAGATTGAACGAATTCGTCTTATTGACGATTACGGCGGCGATGATATTGCTTCTATGAAGGATAACAATACTTCCTGCTTTAATTATAGAGTGATTGACGGCACCACAAGTTTATCAAATCATGCTTATGGTCTGGCCATTGATATTAATCCTTTTTATAATCCCTATGTGATTTTTGACAGAAATGGCGCAGAATATATTTATATTTCCCCAGACGGCAGTGAAAAATATGCAGACCGTAGTCAGGATTTTATCGGGAAAATTGATGAAAATGATTTGTGTTATCGTCTGTTTATTAGTCATGGCTTCACATGGGGCGGAGACTGGAATACAAAAAAAGATTATCAGCATTTTGAGAAAAAATTATAAAAAATATTTATTTTTAATTTTTGAAACCTTTCCATACAAAATCCCACTTATAAAGTAAGAGAGGTAATAAAAAGAAATAAGGGGTATAAAATCCTCTCTGTAATGTAACTAACTTGAAATATAACATTTTGAAGCCGGTGGAGGTTTTTATTCCTTTTTTTGACTGCTGCCGGCAGAAACGTATATTTACAGGAATAAAAGTAGTTACAAATAAAAAATATCAAAGGAGGTGAACGCAAAGTAGGGTGAAATTTTTCCTTATATAACTTTCTTCTACAAAAACATATAAGAATTTTGCAAATTTAAAGTTACATTTCATCCAAATTTATAGTATTGTATGTGTGGAGTAAAATTTTGGTAAGGGAAACAGAAGAAAAAAGAATATTTAAAGATATTATCTGTCATACAGGCGTTGTCTGAATGATTTCTTTGAGCGAATATTTTTTGTTAATCTGTACAGCTAACGCTGTCAGAAAAGTAAAACCTGCCATGTTATATGGCAGGTTTTTACTTTTCTTCTTAAATTTTACTTTTTCTTTATTCTTTCTGCCATAACAATTTTTATAAGGAGGATTTTTTATGAATCAAATATTAAAAAGAATATCTATACTAGGAACAGCCTTTGCTATAACAATTTCATCTGCCGGCTGTAAAAACAGCAAGAGTGAGGCAGATTTGAAAGAAAAAGTCAATACGTCTTTTCTGGAATATGGATATAAAACGGAATATATTGATATCAAAAAAACTGCTGGAAACATCAATGAGCCTGTTATTTCCGGTGATACCTTGTACTTTTTTCATACGGAAGAAACAGACGGGGCAGCTTTTCAGGAACTTTGGTCACTTCCTTTGTCTGCACCGGAAGAAATAAAGACATATCATTCTTTTTCAAAAGGAGAAAATTTTATTCAAAATCTTCGGTTTTTACATGTAGATAAAAACGGAGATATTACGTTTTTGCAGATATTGCATTCTAAGGAAAATATAGAACAGGACAGCTCTTACCATCTTGTCAGGCTGGATTCTAATGGAAATATTATTTCTGATTTTGATGTCAGTTGTTATTTTCAATATCAGATACTTTGGTGCGGTGTATATATTGAAAAAGACAATTTGGCCGAATCCTTCTATGTATACACTCAGCCAGTGCCAGGAGCTGAAGAATTGTCTGAACAGGGAAGCAATTCTATGTTGATAATTGACTGTGAAACAGGAGAAACAGAAAAAATAGAGATTGACTGTGAGCCTTCTGTTATGACAGCATTATATTCTGGAGATATTGCAGCGATTATTTATGATGCCGTAACTGGAAAAAACACAATAAAGCTGTGGGATAAGGCAAAAAACACTTTTTCGCAGCAAGGAATTGATTTTTCAGACAATACATACACTGAAATCTATCCCGCATACGAAGATAAGTTTTTCTATATTGACAGCAGTACTGGAATCCTTTCTCTTTATGATTTGTCAGAACAGAAAACAGAGCAGTCTATTCGTCTAATGGACTGGAATATTCCACTTTTATTTGTTTCAATGGCTTCTTATATGAACAGCAACCATATTATTGTTGCGGGAACCAATGAAGTGTATCGGCTGACAAAGGTAAAAGCTTCTGAAATAGAGCAAAAAACAGAGATTTCACTTGGCTGCCTGGGAAGTTTTGAGAATATGGAGCAGATTGCGGAATTTAACAGAAACTATCCAGACTATAAAATTGTAATAAAAAATTATATACCAGAAAACGAAGACGAGGCTGCTTATGACGAAGGGGTTTTGCAGCTTACAAGGGATATTCTTTCAGGAAACGCACCGGATTTAATTGACCTTTCCAATATTGATTATCAAAGGTATTCGGGAAGCGGCATGTTTGAAGATTTGTATCCATATATCCATCAGGATAAAGAGTTTAAAAACCGAAACCTGAATCAGAATATTTTAAAGCTTTTTGAGGAAGACGGCGCGCTTTATGCACTTCCTTCAAAATATATTGTCAATGGGCTGGCAAGCCGAGAGCAGACGCTTGGTGAAGAATTATTTACATTGGATAAATATTTAGAACTGCCCGAAACAGATACAAAGACAAAGAGCTTTCAAAGAATAAGCAGAAAAAAACTACTGTCTGTGCTGTTTGCATATAATGAAGATTATTTTATTGATTATAAGGCAAAAACCTGCAATTTTACAGACGGGGTATTTGAAAAGATTTTAGTAATTGCAAAAGAACATCAAAATTATAAAAATGAAGACGACGCAGTAAACGAATCTAACAATCTGCCGTCACTTGCCAAAAGCGGACAGATTTTATTTTACCCAATGGATTTTTATGATATGGTATCAGAATATCAATGCGCTGAAAAGATATTTGACAATCAGTTTTATATCACAGGATACCCTTCGGTGAAGGGAGATAAAGTAGCTGCTTCTGCCACAGGCAGTTTATATGCCGTCAGTTCACTGTCGCAGCATAAAGATATATGCTGGGAGTTTATAAAACAGGTATTTGATTCAGTAGAAGAAAGAGCTGAATTTCAGCGTTCTTTTCAATTTCCGGTAGATAATGATTTGCTGGAAGAATATTTAAAAGAACTGACTGTCCCTAAGGGATATTTCGAAAATGGAAAAGAAATACCTGCTACATATATTGATGATGTTGTAATTTATACTCCGACGCAGGAGCAGCTCCAGAAAATCCGCAAGCTTATCAATCGTGTCAATACATTGATTCCAAACAATTACACAGGAGATATTTACAAAATTCTTGCCGAAGAAGCAGAAGGATTTTATACGGGAGATAAAACGGCAGAAGATGTTTGTAAAGTAATACAAAGCAGGGTAAATATTTTAATTAATGAAGGAAACTAAGTTTATTTTACAAAATTTTGTTTATGTCAGGAGGCATTTATGATGTTCTTAAAACAAAAAATACAGAAAAAAAAGAAAACCAGAAAAGAACACAAAAAAGAAAAAAAATCAGCTTTAGGGCGCAAAAGGACACTTCCATCCATATTGTTTTTAGCGCCGAGTTTTCTTGGTGTAATAATTTTTTTTGTAGCGCCGTTTATTGTAGTCATTTATTATTCTATGATAGATACTCCGATATTGAAAAATTTTGTATGGTTTGACAATTTTACTGCATTGTTTCAAAACAAAGCGTTTTTGCAGGCTGCATGGAATACGCTGAAATTTACACTGATTTCCGTACCGATGGCAGTTATATTATCACTTCTTATGGCATCGCTTTTGGAAAAAGCGATGCCGTTTAAGAGTCAGTTCCGTTCTTTTTTCCTAACACCGATGATGGTTCCAGTGGCGTCTATTGTATTAGTATTTCAAGTACTTTTTAATCAGAACGGAGTTGTCAACGAATTTCTTAAAATATTCGGCGCAGATAAAATCGACTGGTTTAAATCAGATTTCGCAATGATTATTGTTGTGATTCTCTTTTTATGGAAAAATCTTGGCTACAATATGATTTTATTTATGGCTGCACTTGCCGCAGTTCCAAGAGATGTACTAGAAGCCGCCAAAATGGACGGGGCGTCTGACAAACAGCTCTTTTTCCGGCTGAAATTGAAATATATTTCGCCGACAATTTTCTTTGTCACTATTTTCTCGATTATTAATTCATTTAAAGTATTCCGCGAGGTTTATCTTCTTACAGGAGATTATCCATATGAGAGCTTGTATATGCTTCAGCATTTTATGAATAATGCGTTTAATTCATTAAATTATCAGCGTTTATCCGCTGCGGCGATTCTGATGAGTCTTGTAATGGTGGTGATTATCGGAATTTTATTTATTGCGGAAAACCGTTTTGGAAAAGATTTGGAAGGTTAAATGAAATATGCTATATATTGAAAACAAATCAATCGAAAGGATGTGAAAAGTGAAATGAAGCATACAAGTACTCGAAAAAGAAACTGGAAAAGAAAAAAACTTTTTCAGAATAATTTGCATAAAAATGAACTTCCAAAAAAGAAGAAAGGGCTTCCTGGTATTCTTACCCGAACTTTGATTGCAGTAATCTTTTCTATATTTTTTCTGCTCCCAATTGTTTTGACAATCACAAATTCTTTTATGTCAACAACGGAGATTTCATCAAATTATGGAAAAGTATTTTCTTCCGTAGATGATAAAAATGGAAGAGAATATATAGGAGAAACGGTAAATCTGAAATTTATTCTGGATATTGTCTCATTTGAGCAGTACTGGAACGTGCTTTTGAAAAGTCCGGATTATCTGCTGGAATTCTGTTATTTACGTAGTCCCGATTACCTTGTTTCAGATTTTGGTCGCGGCTTTGGCGGCGTATAGTTTTACAAGATTTACCGGAAAGAAAAAAACGATTATTTTCTTTTTGTATATTATTTTAATGCTTATGCCATATCAGGTAACGCTTGTGCCAAATTATTTTGTGTCTGAATGGCTGAATATTTTGAATACAAAATGGGCAGTCTGGCTTCCGGGCATTATGTCGCCGTTCAGCGTTTATCTTCTGACGAAATTTATGAAAAGAGTGCCGAAGGAAGCCATTGAAGCGGCGCAGATAGACGGTGCGGGAGAATTTCGGATTTTTTGGAATATCTGTCTGCCGCTGTGCAAAAGCGCTTTATTTTCCGTAGCCATACTGATATTTATCGACTATTGGAATATGGTAGAGCAGCCCTTAATCCTGCTAGAAGATTCGGATATGCATCCGCTTTCTATTTACCTGTCAAAGATTAATACAGGAGAAACAGGTCTTGCTTTTGCCGTAGCGACGATTTATATGATACCAAATCTTCTGCTGTTTTTCTATGGGGAAGATTATCTGGTGGAGGGAATTTCTTCGCAGAGCAGCTTAAAATAAATATAGAAATAGAATAGAAATATAGAATTAATGGCGTATATACGCGGAAATGGAGCTTAATCATGAAGGAGAAAATCATAAAAGACAGGAAATGGGTAATCAAAGCCGCTGTTGTATTTTTTGTGGTGCTTTTATTGCTTACCTTCTTTTCAAATACCATTATGAATTATTCTCTGCCGCAGGTAACTACTCAATATGTCCAGTCGGGAACAATTGCAAGCAAGGTGAGAGGAACCGGAGTTGTAGCGGCAGATAACCCTTATAATGTTACAGTAAACAGTGAAAGAAAAGTGAAACTGGTGGCAATCAAGGAGGGAGACAGTGTAGAACAGGGCGCGCTTCTTGTTATGTTTGAAGATGGTGACAGCACAGAATTTTCCACAGCCAAAAAGACATTAGACGATGCGAAAGCCACTTATCAGAGATATATTGTAACAAACCAAATTGAAAATGACCTTGTGCAGAGAGTTGAGAGCGGGCAGACTGGTGATTATTCTGGGTATCAGACGCAGCTTGCCTTAGCAAAAGCGGAAGTGGATTCGGCAAAGCAGACCGTAGACCAGTATACAGCTTCTACAAAAGCTTTGCAGACACAGCTTGACACGCTTCAAAATGCCATAGCCGATACAACGGCGGAACAGGCTGCATTAAACGCAGCCAATGCAGCTTTAAAATCGGCGGAAAATGACAAGACAATGGCGGAAAACAATGCCGCCTCTTTAGAAGAACAATATAATCTATATTCCGAAGCCGGCAGCGATGTTTCCAGTATTGCGATTCAGCTTGCAAATGCAAAAAGTATACTTACAGAGGCTCAAAATACTGTGTTAAGGCTTCAGCAGGAAGCAGAGTCTGCGCAGGAGGCGTTGACCGCCAAGCAGGAAAACGCGCAGAACCGTGCGGCAATCGCTTCTTTACAGACACAGCTCAATGCGGAAAACGCAGTACTTTCCGATGCATCAGATAAGCTGGCAAAAGCACAGGAAACACAGCAAAAAATTGTTGAAAAGTTAAATACAGAAACAGAGCTTGCCTCAATGTATCAAACAATTCAGGAGGCGCAGACAGCATTTGACCAAATAGGTACAGATGGTTCAGGAAACAAACTTATAGCTGCGCAGGCAGGCATTGTGTCGAATCTGTCTGTATCTAAAGGACAGACAACAGTGGCGGGGGAGCCGTTAATGACAATTACCAACACAGACGGCGGATATGCAGCTACTATTACTGTTACTACTGAACAGTCCAGAAGGATTAAAATTGGAGATACTGCAGATATTGATGAAAACTGGTATTATTCCAATCTTTCGGCAGTTGTTACTGCAATCCGTAGTAACAGTGAAAATCCAGGGCAGTCAAAGCTTGTGGATATTAAAATAGACGGAGATGTGGCGGAGGGTACTTCCTTGAATTTTGCGATTGGCGAGAGAAATAACAGTTATAATTTAATCGTTCCAAACGGCGCAGTGCGGGAAGATAAAAATGGAAAGTTTATCCTGATTATCCGACAGAAAAGCAGTCCACTTGGGAATCGGTATTTTGCCAAGCGGGTAGATGTGGAAATTGCCGCATCTGATGATGTAAACAGCGCTGTAACTGGAGAGCTGGAGGGATATGAATATGTGATTACCACCTCCACAAAGTCCATAAAAGCAGGAGACCAAGTAAGGCTGACAGAAAGTTAAGAGAGGTGGTATCTTTGAGAAAAAGAATTTGGAGAAAAGATATTATCAGGAGGATTCAGGAGTACGTTGCAAAGAAAGTCAAGAAGCTGTGGCACAATATCAAAAGATTTTTGGCACAGCTTGGAGAATGTGCTGCGGGAAACCGGAGAAAATTTATCAAATCGGGTGTGGTATTGGTTGTATCTCTGGCGCTGATTCTGATTCTTGGACTGATTTCTTCTTCTATCGCTGGAAATGTGCCTGACCAGAGCTCTTATCTTGAATGGGGAGGAAAGAATTATGCGCAGGTATCGTGCTACACCAGCCGCGCAGATGGGTTTGGCACAGATGAACTTATGCGTTTTGAACATGAGATGAATACAACGCTGAAAACTTCTGAGGAAGAGGAGGAGATAAAATGGACAGACGCTTACTCTGGAAAAGGCACACTTACAGTAATGAATGGAAATACTTCGGTGAAGGGAACTGCTTACGGCGTGGGAAACAATTTCTTTTTGTTCCATCCATTGCAACTTTTAAGCGGAGGTTATATTAATACAAAAAATGTAATGAAGGATTATATTCTTCTTGACGAAGAAACTGCATGGAGACTGTTTGGTTCGAGTGATGTTGCAGGAATGTATGCATATATTAATGGGGAACCTCATGTGATTGCAGGTGTTTATAAACAGCCAAAAGGCTGGCCGAATAAGGCTGCGGGAAATGGAGAGATTACTTTTTATGTGTCTTATGAAGTGCTTAAAAAGTATAATAAAGATGCGGCTGTCACCTGTTATGAAGTGATTATGGAAAATTCGGTAGAGCATTATGCTTATAATTATGTTAAGAATTATTTTCAGCCGGAAACACAAGACGGAGCTGTTAATACAGATAGAACGGCAAAAATGGCTTTGGTGTTGTCAGGAGAAGATTCTGACAGAGAGATAACAATTATTGAAAATTCTGACAGGTATTCTATTGAAAAAAAGTGGGAAAACCTGAAAAATTTTGGACTGAATACGATGAAGGCAGATGAGGTTATTTATCCATTTTGGGAAAACGTCGCTGTGGCATATGCAAGTATATTGACACTAATGTTTTTTATGCAAATTGTTGGATGGGCGATGATTTGCTTGTGTATAATCGGGATAATAACAAGGTTTCATCGGTTTCGAAAAAACTTAGGGTAAAGCAATAGCTTTATTAAAACCTAAAATATGTATTATCACAGGACTGGATATTGTATTATCATGATTATAGGTAGGACCCTGCGGCAATATAGGATGATTAAAAAATTCTGTCAATAAAAACCACAAATTAAAACAATTTTTACTTGACATTTCCACTTTCCGGTAGTACACTATTTTAGTGTCTGTTTGAGTATTAAACAGGCTTACGGTGCCGCATGGTTCGGCTGAAAGCGCAGCAATGCCGCCAAAACCAGCGAGTATTGTTCAATAAAATTATTGAATATTTAAGAGGAGGTGTACACATGTACGCAGTAATAGCAACAGGCGGAAAACAGTATAAGGTTTCCGAAGGCGATGTTATCAGAGTAGAAAAACTTGGTGTGGAGGCTGGAGAGACTTATACCTTTAATCAGGTTCTCCTTGTCAGCGGCGATGAAATGAAAATCGGAGCTCCATTTGTTGAGAATGCAACCGTTGAAGTGGATGTAATTGACAATATAAAGTCCAAGAAAGTCATCGTTTACAAGTTCAAGAGAAAGACCGGCTATCATAAGAAAAAAGGCCACAGACAGCAGCTTACAGCAGTTAAAATCACAAAGATTAACGCTTAAGTTTAATAAAGTTTATTATGATAAAAGCTGTTTTTTTTAAAGATTCAGACGCATATTACAGAGGTTTTTCCATATCCGGCCATGCGGGATATGCGGATTCTGGCAAAGATATTATCTGTGCCGCTGTATCAACATTGTCTATTAATACGGTAAATTCTATCGAAGCTTTTACAGAGGACAAGTTTGAAGCTTCTGTGGATGAAAAGACAGGTATGCTGACCTGCAGCTTTCCTGAAAAAATCAGCGCTGAATCAGCTTTATTAGTTGATTCGCTCCTTCTTGGATTAAGAGGGATAGAACATGACTATACAGACCATACTTATATTAAGATATCTATTGAGGAGGTGTAATTCCCATGTTAAAAATGAACCTTCAGTTATTTGCTCATAAAAAGGGTGTTGGTTCTACAAAGAACGGCAGAGATTCAGAATCAAAGAGATTAGGCGCCAAAAGAGCCGACGGGCAGTTTGTAAAAGCTGGAAATATTCTTTACAGACAGCGCGGAACACATATTCATCCGGGTGTCAACGTAGGCAGAGGCGGAGACGATACATTGTTTGCGCTGGTAGATGGTATTGTTCGGTTTGAGAGAAAGGGCAGAGATAAGAAACAGGTTTCTATCTACCCTGTAGCTGAATAATCAGCAGTATATATTGCATTAACGGGCTTCAATCGTAATTTGGATTGAGGCCCCTTTTTGAACAACAGGAGGCATGATTATGTTCGCAGACAGTGCGAGAATTTTTATAAAATCGGGAAAAGGTGGAGACGGGCATATCAGCTTCCGAAGAGAGCTGTTTGTCCCGAACGGCGGCCCTGACGGCGGAGACGGCGGCAACGGCGGAGATATTATTTTTGAAGTAGATGAGGGATTAAATACCCTGACAGACTTTCGTCATGTCAGAAAATATATGGCAGAACCAGGAGCAGAGGGCGGCAAAAGCAATCAGCATGGAAAAAACGGGCAGGACCTTGTTATTAAGGTTCCAGAGGGTACAATTATTAAAGACGATGAAACCGGAAAGATTATCGCAGATATGTCGGGCAGTAACAGGAGAGAAGTGATTCTAAAGGGAGGCAGAGGAGGTAAGGGCAATCAGCATTTTGCAACTGCCACCATGCAGGTTCCGAAGTATGCAAAACCCGGAACTCCGTCAAAGGAATTGTGGGTGCGGCTGGAGCTTAAAGTAATTGCAGATGTAGGACTTGTGGGATTTCCAAATGTTGGAAAATCTACGTTTCTTTCAAGAGTGACAAATGCCAAGCCTAAAATTGCAAATTATCATTTTACTACCCTGAATCCAAATCTTGGCGTAGTAGATTTAGATGAAAGCAATGGTTTTGTGATTGCCGATATTCCGGGATTAATCGAGGGCGCAAGTCAGGGGATTGGTCTTGGATATGAATTTTTAAAACATATTGAAAGAACAAAAGTGATTATTCATATGGTGGACGCAGCTTCCGTTGAGGGACGTGACCCTGTAAATGATATTAACCAGATTAATGAAGAATTGAAATCCTATAATCCTGAGCTTTTAAACAAACCTCAGATTATTGCTGCAAATAAAATTGATGCTTTGTATGATAATGATATGACTTATATTGATTTAATCAAAGAAGAATTTGAACCAAAGGGAATTCCAGTATATCCAATTTCAGCAGTAAGTGGTAAGGGTGTAAAAGAGCTTTTATATGCAGTCAATGAGCTTTTAAAAACTATGGATTCCAAACCGATGATATATGAAAAGGAATTTGACCCGAATATCTATTATGACAATCCATCAGAGCCGTTTACAGTGGCAAAAGATGAAGAGGAAGAAGATGTATTTATCATCGAAGGACCACGCATTGAAAAAATGCTTGGATATACAAATCTGGAATCAGAAAAAGGATTTTTATTTTTCCAGAATTTTATGAAAGAAAACGGAATTTTAGAACAGCTTGAGGAGCTTGGAATTAAAGACGGAGATACAGTCAGGATTTATGGGCATGAATTTGAATATTATAAATAATAATTATTAAATATTATAGATAACATAACCATGATTGCCAATAAAATGATACAGCAGAGGCAGAAAGGATTATAAATATTATGACAAGTAAAAGACGGGCATATTTAAAAGGGTGTGCCATGACGCTGGATACGATTCTGCATATCGGAAAGTCCGGAGTTACTCCTGAAATCACACAAAGTGTACAGGAAGCGCTGGAGGCAAGGGAATTAGTAAAATTAAACATTTTAAAAAATTGTATGTATGATATCCGCGAGATAGCAGAAACACTTGCAGACCGCACTCATTCGGAAGTAATTCAGGTAATCGGCAGAAAAATTATTTTGTTTAAAGAAGCGAAAGAAAATTCGAAATATGCAAAATAAAAAGTATAAAATAGGAATTCTTGGAGGCACCTTTAATCCGATTCACAATGCCCATATCTCTCTGGGAAAGGCGGCCTATAAACAGTTTTCTCTGGATAAAATACTGGTAATGGTTTCAAAGACTCCTCCACACAAGTCAAATACAGATATTCTGGATGCCACTGTAAGGTCGGAAATGGTAAAGCTGGCTATTGAGAAATATGATTTTATGGAGTACAGTGATTTTGAACTGCAAAGAACAGGATATATTTATACATCAGATACATTGACACTTTTAACAGAGCAGAATCCAGAAACAGAATACTATTTCATTCTTGGCGGGGATTCTCTGGAGCATATAAAAAACTGGCATAAACCGGAGATTATTCTTCAAAAGGCTGTAATCCTTGCTTCTGGAAGAAATTC
>ERZ778516.1301-NODE-1301-length-19213-cov-9.036121_pt1 | contig 19213 bp, 17 predicted proteins | sample MGYA00510342_ERZ778516 | MGnify/ENA primary metagenome ERZ778516 (study PRJEB29527, sample SAMN07138961) | mouse gut metagenome | material: feces | host: mouse | place: China:Nanjing | collected 2016-01-25 ... | reverse complement strand
TAGTAGCCGGTAACAAGGTGGTGTTTCTCAATACCTCTACCTGTATAAAGTGTGGAAAATGTATCAATGTTTGTCCGATGCACATATTCTCACTAAAAGATACGGTTTTACCTACTGATGAGAAAAATTGCATCCAGTGCCGGCTTTGCGCTGACAACTGTCCGACTTCTTCAATATATATCCATGAATCGTTCTTAAACGGATTGCGGATAGCTCTCAGGGAATCATTCAGTAACAAATTGCAGAATAGTTATAAAGCTGAGGATAATCATCATTAGGTCTTTTAACCTAACACGGATGTCCGCTTTTTACTATCACAGGCTATTACATCGCTGTAACTTTGCAGCGTACTAATCAAATAATAAAAAGTATTATTGCTGTCCGATAAAACTTTTTGAGGCAAAACAAAATTAGGACTGGCACCTATTGCAGGAGTCAGTCCTTTTAGTTTAGTTTGTGTTGGCTCTAAACTATTGCTGTCCGATAAAACTCAAATAGTGCAATAAAGTATGGCTCGAACACCGTAAAATCAGCGTTCGAGCCATAATTTGTTGAGTTATCTGAGTTTTACTGGGCAGTAATAAAAAAGCCTCGTTTGCGTTGAGATGGCAAACCGAGGCTTAATAGATTCCTCCGGATGGAACGGAATCAAGTTAGGATGAGTTATGTTTTTGGCTGTATCTGACAGTGGAATTATTCTACGGTCACGGATTTGGCAAGGTTGCGTGGCATGTCGACGTTGCATCCTTTGCGGATGGCAATGTGGTAGGCAAGCAGTTGGAGAGGAATCGAGGATATTATTGGAGATATGCAGTCCGGGACAGATGGTATTTCAAGAATATCATCGGCTATTTGCGAGATTTCACGGTCATTTTCATTAATGACGGCAATAACTTTGCCTCCACGAGCTTTTACCTGTTGGATATTGGATATGATTTTATCATGGAGATCATCTTGAGGAGCGATGACTACTGTGGGCATCATTTCATCGATCAGGGCTATCGGTCCGTGCTTCATTTCTGCAGCCGGATAACCTTCGGCATGTATGTAACTGATTTCTTTGAGTTTCAATGCACCTTCAAGTGCTGTTGGATAATTGTAGCCACGTCCAAGGTAAAGAAAGTTGTGTACGTAAGTGTATATTTTGGACAAGTCTTCAATCTTTTCGTTGAGATTGAGTGTTTTGCCTATCAGTTCTGGCAGGTTGCTGATTGCTGTCGCTATCTGGCTGACCTCAGCATCACTGATTGTTCCTCTGAGATTTCCGACGGCTACGGCGAGCATTGCAAGGACGGTCACTTGGCCTGTGAAGGCTTTGGTCGATGCGACTCCTATTTCCGGGCCAACGTGGATATAGGTACCGGTGTCGGCTTCACGGGAGATTGAGGATCCTATAACATTGCAGATACCATAGACGAAAGCACCACTTTCATGGGCCATCTTGATGGCAGCGAGAGTGTCAGCTGTCTCGCCTGATTGAGAAACAGCGATCACGATATCATTGGGTGTGAGAAGAGATGTGCCGTAACGGAATTCACTGGCATATTCTACTGTAACAGGGATATGGGCCAGTTCCTGGAACATGCGTTTGCCGATTAGAGAGGCGTGCCATGATGTCCCGCAGGCAACGATTACGATGCGATTGACGTTGAGAAATTTTTCTTTGAAGTGGTTGACTCCGTTGAGGAATATCTTGGTGCCGTTGTCATAGATGCGGCCTCGTATACAGTCTCGAATTGTAGCCGGCTGTTCCATTATTTCCTTAAGCATGAAATGTGGATAGCCTCCTTTCTCAAGTTGTGCTATGTCGAGATCTATCTGCTGAACAGATGGGCTGACTGCCTCATTATCGAGGTTGAAGACTTCAATGGCAGTTCCACGGCGGATAATTGCAATCTGATCATCGTCAAGATATATGATGCGATTGGTGTATTCTATGATTGGTGAGGCATCAGAGGCCATAAAGAATTCATCGTCACCTAAGCCAATTGCAAGCGGAGAGCTTCGACGGGCGCAGATAACAGTGTCGGGATTCCTACGGTCTATAACTGCAATGGCGAATGCACCGACCACTCGCTGGAGAGCCTGGCGGGTAGCTTCATAGAGCGAACAGTTATTTGACGTGTGAATATGTTCGATCAGGCATACAAGGACTTCGGTATCGGTTTCGCTCTGAAATGTGTATCCGTTGTTGATAAGAAATTCTTTGAGGACGGCATAATTCTCAATGGTGCCGTTATGGACCATTGCAATATTGCTGGCGTTACCAACGTGTGGATGTGCGTTTATGTCGTTCGGCTCTCCGTGGGTAGCCCAGCGGGTGTGGGCAATTCCGACCGATCCGCTTATGTTTCTCGATGAACAGACGCTTTCAAGATCGTTGACTTTGCCTTTTGACTTATAGATGTTGAGATTGCTCCTAGAATCGATCAGTGCGACTCCGGCACTATCATAACCTCGGTATTCCAGACGGAGAAGACCGTTAATAAGGATCGGATAGGCCTCACGATGGCCGATATATCCTACAATTCCACACATAATATATTGTATTTAGTTACTATTTTGATTTAATTTTTTCCAATGCGACTGTTGTTACAGCCATGAAAGATTATTGAAGATGTCAAGCATCTTTTTGCCTGTCTCCGGTTCGACTGAATTAATGAACATTATTCTGCACAACAGTCATTCATGAGTGCCACAAGAATTTCGGCGGATTCGAAATTCCCAAGCCAGTTTATGATGGATGTGACTGAAATGCGGTTTTTGAATTGAGAAGAGGAGAGGAACTCAATTTTATTTGCGATTTCAGGAGGTAGGGAGGTCATCGTTCTGTCAGGATGCGGTTATTGCGGTTCCGGATATTGTTGACTTTTGAGTTGAGGACTTCGCTTGCTTTGTAGACGTAGCGGGAGGCGTCGAGGAAGAGGTTGGAGTTGACGCCGTTTTTGCGGTAGGCCTTGAGGTGGTCGGAGAGGATGCGCAGGTGGCTTTTGACGCCGGAGGTGGAGGCGCCGCCGGTGCGCATGGCCACGCAGTCAAGCGGGATGTAGCGGGTGGGGATGCGCTGGATGTAGATCAGACGAAGGAGGTGTTCAAAGTCGGCGGCAACGCGGAAGTTGATGTCGAAGCTACCGTGGCGGTCGTAGACGCTCTTGCGGCAGTAGAAGGTGGGATGTGCGGGCTGGAAGCCGAGTTTCATCATCCAGGGGCGGAAGGTGCGGGAGGAGTAGTAGCGGACACTGCGGCTGAGATCGGAGTCGTCGACGTAGTGGACGTCGGCATAGACGGCATCGATTTCCTGATCGGCGAGTTCGGCTGCAAGGGTGGCTACGATGGTGTCGGCGGTGAAGAAGTCGTCGGAGTTGAGGATACCGATGATGTCGCCTGAGGCCATTGCGATGCCTTTGTTCATGGCGTCGTAGATGCCGCGGTCGGGTTCGCTGACGTAGCGCAGACGGCCTTGGTAGAGAGGTTCAAGTTCACGGACGATGTCCATTGTGTTGTCTGTGGAGGCGCCGTCGACTATGATGTGTTCGATCTGTGTGTAAGTCTGTCGCAACACTGACTCCATTGTGTCGCGCAGTGTCGCACCGCTGTTGTATGTGGCGGTGATGATGGAGATTTTCATTGAGGTTAAATATTGTGTGTGATATGTTATTTAATAACATTGGGAATCATATTCGCTCACCTTTGATTACAGCCGGAATGCCTTGATAAATTTTATTAGGTTCAAGATCTTTTGTGGCTATCGAGCCGACTGATAAAAGTGTATTCTCTCCTACATTTACACCAGGGCATACAGTGGATTTAGCTCCTACCCAAGCTCCGTCCGCGATGTTTATTGGCTTGACTATTAAATCAAATGTTGGTAATTTATAATTATGATTTCCACATAGCAACATCGCACCTTGACTTATACAGCAATTATGACCAATTGTTACTGGTGCTAAATTGTCAATCCATACGTCTTCGCCAATCCATGAGTAATCGCCTATTTCAAGTAGCCAAGGATATTTGATGTTGATGCCTGGTTTAATAACAACGCCTTTCCCAATCTTAGCCCCGAAAAGTCGCAATAGTTTCACCTTGAATCTTGAAAGCGGATTAAGATGGTTTTTTAGAAAGATGACGTTGATAAAATACCAGCTAATACGTTTGATAGAAGAGCCCCCTGGATTATACCAGGAATTATCATATTGGCTGAGATTAGTTTTCATAGATAAAATCAGGTTTGACACCACCCAAAAGAAGCCATTTATACATATTGAGCATCTTTTTAGCTACCTTGTTTGCCTCGAAATTTTCGAGTACCATCTCTCGGCCGCGGCGACCCATTTCGAATAGTTCTTGAGGTGAGGTGGCGCATATTTTGTCTATCACAGAAGCAATAGATTCTGATGAGTTTTCAGTCCACCAGCCACAGTGGTGTTCATTAAGCGATTTCCAAGGAGTGCCTTGGCTTGCCATGACAGGAGTACCAACAAGAAGTGCTTCAGGGACAATCATGCCGAAGTTCTCCATGTCGCTAGGTACAAATAAAGCTGACAATTCTGCAAGTTTATCATACTTAGTTCGGCCAGAGACGAATCCGCAAAACTCCACTTTATTAGTAATTCCAAGGTATTGAGACATATCAACAAGATAGCGTGCATAATTCTTATCTCCTGAACCTAAGATGCTTACTGAGATATTTGCATCAGGACGAAGTGCCACTGCTTTAAGAAGTGCTTCACAATTCTTTCTTGGATGTAATCGTCCCAGGAATCCAAGTTTCCTTGTTTGTGCATTTTGCATTAAAGAGTTATTATTAGCACGATCTTCGAATATTTTAGTGATTTCTGCGTTCACAGGGACAGGATTGCCAATCAATGCAATTGATCCACGATACCCCAACTCTCTCAGATGAATCATTTCTGTCTCACATGTGGCGTGTATACAAGTAGCCCTTAAAATATCATTATTGAACCACAGTTTTAGCAACGGCCATTTCTTCCAATAACTTCGGCGCATGGTTTCTGGGTAAAGCATTCCATGAGGTGTAAGGACGTAAGGTTTGAGTTTAGAACGCGCACATTTGCACGTTTCATGTACAATGTATTGCCACATCCCGTTTGCATGATAAATGTCATATTCTGTGGAATATAGGATTTTTTTGAGATTTGGCGAGTAGTTGAACGGTCCGATTCCGTCATTAGAATAGGTCATAGCCCATTTGGCGTCAGTGCCAAGATTTGTATCATTTTTGTCCCGGAGATCCGGAGAAAGGATTCTAACGGAATCTATTGGATTCTGCATTGCGTTCAGAAGATCATAGGTACATGTCGCTATGCCACCGAACTTGGCACCGAGACCTTCTATTGTATGTAGTATTTTCATATTTGGTTTTATTAATTTAAGCTTTGGAACAGGGGCCATCTTCGTAGGGAGAATCCTTTCCCGATCTTAGATTTTCAATCAGTTGCAACAATCGTGCGGCAACGATACGTGGGCTATATTCCAATCTCATTTTTGAGATTGAGTAGTAAGCCATTTTGCGCCTTTGATCTGGATTCTTGAAAAGCCATTCCACTTTTTGACATAGATCGTCGAGAGCGTTGATGTCGGGATTATCAAATCCTGACGAGGATACAGGGCTACGGAATGAGAATCCTGTCTTCCCTGCATCAATAAGGTATGGGGTACTTCCTATGTCGTCACTTGCCACAAGGACGCAACCTGCTGCCATACTTTCGTTGGCTACAGCTCCCCATCCCTCATTACGATCGGAAGTAAAAATGAAGATGTTATGCTTACGCATATCAGCAATCAGTTCATCGTTGGGTTTGTTGTCGATGAATCGCACTACGTCATCGACTCCGAGTTTTTTTACCAACTTAATGGAACTGTTCTTGAGCTTACCCTCGCCGTACATGTCAAGTATGAAATTTAGACCTTTTTGCTTGAGACGATGCGCCATCAACACAGGAAGTTCGGGATGTTTCCAAGTGAGAAACCTCGCACACCACATAAGCTTTATGGAAGATCCTGATGAAATAGACTCCTGAATAACTTCATCATCAAAGTTATTTACACTGGTAAAATACCCCCACTTATAGCATTTATCCCTGAATGTAAACAGCTTGAACTGATCTTCTGCGGCAAATGCGCTGCAACAAAGTTTATAAAGAGGTTTGTGCTTCCATCCACCAAAATGGTAGGTTAGGAACATATGTAAAATCGTTGGAGAAAATAGGTTTATCCATCCTTTTTTCAGCCATCGTTCGCTCATGTCGAATGATAGTAGTCCTTTTTTCAAACGGGCTTTTTCAAACGGTAGCGCAGGCAGGCCGGAGAAAATGCAGCATTCGGCTGTCATAGCCAGTTTCATCGCCTTACAATAGCTTTCGTCTGATTCCCAAGCACACAATAGATAGGGGCGATTTCTGTAGTTTTTTGTACCCCCCTTTTTGTTGCTGTCATTGGGTTTGACAAGTTCAACAAAGCAATAACTATGGTTGGTCAACTCCCACAGTTCATCAGCAACACAGGCCTGATGGTTGTTGAGTATTATTGAATAAATTACAAGTTTCATTATCATCCTTGTGAAGATTGTCGTTATTTTGCGAGGTGATTAATACTTAAATCCTTGATATTAATTCGATATTTACCTGAGAATATCGGGAAATATCGATTAATCAAAATTACTGGGATTGAAATCAATAGACTTGTATATAACATAATAACCACGAATTCCACAAATTGAGGCAAATCGATATTGAGATGATTTATGAAGGACCATATGTTGCGTATCGTTACCGATTGCAGATAATAATATAAGAGAGAGTTAGAACCGATGAAGAGGATTAATTTGTTATATCGCCTAAATTTTGAACATAACCATATAAATGCAGGCACACCCAAAAAGGATTCTATTATGAAAAATGGATAATTTGTAAACGACTCATTGAAATTGCCAGAGTTTAGATTCCAATGAATGTCTGCAGACACAAAACAGATGTATATCATCATCAGTGATAGTCCAACTTTGTTGCGTAAAAAATGTGAGGTAATATTATAATCGCGACAAATCATTCCGATCGTAAAGTATACTCCAGCAAACATCGCATTTTTTAAATTCCAGATATAATGGTCTAAATCAGGTAAAACAAAATATATGAACATGAATAAAAATGGACATGCAAAATTTATGACTCTACCATACCTTTTGGATGCCCATAAAATGCATAAACCCAATAGTTCTATGATGACAAGAGCGGATATAAACCATGATTTAATACCGAGTAAAGATATCTTGATGTCTGTAGCAAATCCTTCATATTCTCCAATAAAAAAATTAAAAATAGATGTTAGGCAACAATATATGCAATAAGGTATGATTAAAGATGTAAATATATTCAATGCCTTTTGCGAAATGTGATGGTATTTATTCGGTGTGTTGAATAAGAAACCGCTTATAAAGAAAAAAACAGTTAAAAAAACTGGTAAATAAGCCTTTGTTAACCATATTTCGGCAATTCCAGTATGATGTGCTATTACACATAATAAGGAAATCCCTCTGGCGTTATCAATCCATAAAATTCTATTTTTCATACTTAATAATTATCATTGGGGGCATTTGTGAGATTTTCAATTGGTAGATATTTTTGATCTCTACAAACTCCTATGGTTATCCAAAATAAAAAGGAAAGAAAACTTCCTCCAAAAAAGATATAACCTTCGGTGAACATATTTACAGTTAGTAGCGTTATAACACCAAATAAAAACGGGTTACGCGAATTTTTTGCTACAGCGAGGAGTGCTTCCACATAGATACTACCAATAAAAATAAGACCGATTATTCCAGTCATAGACAAAACGCTTAACCAAGAGGAGCCTGGTTCAACTGATTGTCCTCCTGCTCCGATAGAGTTATCTTTGTTTGTTGGATCGACAGACACAAAGCCATAACCACAAATAGGATTGCTTTTAAATTCTTCGAATCGTTGATCCCATTTATCTTCCCTTGATGCGAACGTGCTTCCAGCAACCACATTCCCATTCTGTTTTTCAATTAGTCCCTTCATGGCGCCTTGCCAAAGAGGTATACTGCATGCCAATAAAATGAAAATGGCCACGAAATACTTGAAAAATGTTCCTAAATTAGCAGTCTTAAAATGGAGATATACAAATCCGGCCGCGATTGTGGATAGAAAAGCAGAACGAGAAGATGCAAATAAAACGCTTGCCAAACAGAGTATTGAGCAAGCAAACAAAAAAACACTTTTATTTTCTAAGGCTTTATTGACAATATATAATGAGCCGACCCCTGCAGTTGGTCCCAACAACATAGAATGGGAAGCTAATCCTCCGAATATTCCAGCTCTTGATAAATCTGTAATACCGTTTACCTGCATATAGTTTATGCCCAGAAAACGTGCAAAAAAGGACCCGACTCCGATAATAGCGCAGGAAAAGCAGATAATTTCAAAAATTCTACCTCTTTCGGATCTTAATATTTCACTTTGGCACATTCCGCTGCACGTGATAATAATTATGGCAAATAAAAGGTATCTTTGCCAAGGGCTGAACATTACATTAGGAGATGTTATCAATATTTGCAATGGAATGTACGATAACAGTCCTAAATAGATTGATTCATAATTTTTTGTATGCAAAAGACAATGGATGGCATATATTATGATTATGCCGTAAATAATAGTACTTGAAATGGGTGGCAAAAAACCAACTATTTTAGTAAGTTCGGCGCAAATAAACAATAAGACTATTTTATTGATGCCTTTTAGGTACTCATATATGGGAACAGCCCAGTTCGTTATTGGAAATATCATGAATATAAATCAGATAATAAAGTTCATCATATCCGACTTTCTAAATTTAAATTTTTTAGATAGTTCAAATACTGAGTTATCAGTTTATCAATGTCGTATGTGTATTTTAATGGTTGAGTGATCGGTTCTTTTATTTGCCGGCTAATCAACGTCGCCAAGGTTTTGTAATCATGTGGCTTAATCAGCCATTTGCCGCGATCGGCTTCGGGAACATATTCTGAGTAACCCTGATTGATGCATCCGATAAAGGGAACTCCGCATGCGGCGGCTTCGGTATATACACAGCCGAAACCCTCAAAATAGCTCGGAAGAACGAACAGATCCAAAGTATTGAAATATTCGGGTAACGACTCATGTGGCATTTCGCAGACAAATTCGAAATATCGGTTGAGCTGATGTTTGGAAATGTATTCGCTACAGGAGACAAGTGTAGGCCCACTACCTACAAAAGACACCAGAAGAGGTATATCGGATTGGTGTTTCACCACTTGTTCAACGGCCTTTATTAAAGTGATGTGGTCTTTAAGATCATTGAAATTGGCAATACATCCGATTTTGAAAACTGAATGATCGGTCTGTGTGGGGAGTTTGCGAAAGACCGTGGTGTCTACTCCGTTGTAAAGCACATAGGTATTGATATTTCGCGGTACCATCAGATGTTTTGCCGAGTGGAGGGCGGTCAGATACGGAGCATAACATTCATCTGGGTGGGGAGTGGGAAAATTCAGAAGATTATATCGTGTGTGCTCACTGATACATAGGTGCAGATCTATGTTTTTGAACTGACTGGTAAACTTTTTAACGCGATAGGTCACGTTGGGACGCCATGTCGCAAATTTGCCGCAACGAATCTGAAAAGGGTCGAGGTCATGATATTGCAACACTGTTTTGACATGTGGATTAAGATGCTTTATCGCGGTTGCAAAACAAGCGAAGCCGGCAGTGTGACAGTGGCATACCGCAATATCATCGGGATCGATATGGATGGCTTTGAGCCGACGTATCAGGCTCTGTCCATTCAGACCGCCTGACATGCCGTTGAAAAAATAACTTGGCATCTGTAAGCATGGGATGCGGTGGACTGTTAAACCGTCAATTTTGAATGAAGATGGCTTTTCAAAAAAGCCACAAGGCACAAACACCAGTACTCGATAATCCGATTGACGCTCAATGGCTTTGACTTGATCGAATACATATGCTCCTCTCCAGTTCCCCGGAGTGGGGAAAAAGGGAGTGACGCAGATATAATAACGCTTATTTGACATCAGCTATTTATCAATTTTTTTGCCGAAGAAGATGAAGTAGAGCCACTTATTCATCTCCATCAGTTTGTATACAAATATGCTTGCGGCGACTATGGGCACAGCTATAATCATCGCAAATGTCAGTTGCCATATGAACGGATTTCCACAGTCGAGAAAGTTGCCGATCACTCCTGATATATCAGGGATAAAGAAATAGTGAATAACATATATGCCCAAACTACATTTGCCTATGTAAATCAGTAGTTTGCCGACAGCGCCTTCTGCAGGTATGTAGTTTTTTACAAACGACTGAACGACAATGATGCCTCCCAAAGTTCCCAGAAATATCAGGGCTATGTTATGGAATTCAAAAAAATACCAGTTAAGGATGTAGGCGAAAAAAGCGAAAGCTCCTATGAGTTTATTGTCAAAAAGCAGATCGTTGAAGCGTACGTATTTTTTGCAAAGATAGCCTATTAGAAAATAACGGTAATAGTTGACAAAACCGGCGATAACAGCTTGACTGTCAGCCCCCCCTATTTTCGCGGCTCCTGTTTTAGCCGCTATCAGGAAAAAGTAGGGCAATATCCAGAGAGTAACGTATGCGAAGTTGCTGCGGACTCGTTTTATCAAGTATTCATAAACAAGAAAGAACGTCGAGATGATAAACAGGTCGTATAAGAACCAGTAGCGCTGTCCTCCGCAGTAGATTATTGACAGATTCCAGTCAGTGCCCTTTGAGAATATCTCGTAAAGACAAAGAAATATGAGGTAGGGAAAGAGCAGAACAATACCGCGCTGCAGAATACGTTTCCCAAGTTCGTGCAAAGTATAAAAATTCTTATATGCCAAGTAACCTGAGATATAGAAGAACAGTGGCATATTGAAATATATAAACTTTGATGGTTCTGAGGGGTTAATGTCAAATGAAAAAAGCATTACATGTCCCATTACAACAAGTATTATAGCAATGCCTTTCATCACATCAAAATGATAAAGGTATTGTCGGCCACGCATAGATAATATGTGAGATTATAATTCCTACCACATACGGGCAGAATGACGATATCCTCTCAAATAGAGTATAGAAGAATACAATTTTGCTTTTTGTCGACCACAAAAATGCCTTATCTTGAGAATAATAGGCTCGTCGTTATTTTTTTGAGAAAGACCAATTTCTCCAAGACCTTCAGGATAACTGATCATGTGTGGAACCACTCCAAATAAGTGGAGTCCAAAAGATATGAATATTTCCCAGGCATCGGCGGTGTATTGAACCGGATAAATGTGTTTGATCAGTAGCCTGGCAGCAGCTTTGTTTATCATATAGCCAGAGGTCATATAGCCATCATATACTGGAAAGATTCTATGCTTGTTGTCAATCTTTGATATAGGAGTAGTGGTGTACCAGAAATCTGGGGTTAGCAGAACTGCCACTGGGCGGTCTGTTTCGAGCAAGGTCTTGATTTCGTCTAAATGCAAGTCTGACTGCAGGCGTGCGTCATCTTCGAGAATCAAGGCATGGCTAATGTCGTTGGCTACCATGTCACGATAGATGCTTATATGGCTAAGCGAACAGCCGGCTGCCGGTAGTGTGGCACTTTTTCCGTAGCGCTCTTTGAACGCCGGCAGTATCATCTCGGACTGCTGTTCGGGTGTGAGTTTGCGACCTTCTACGGCTATCCAAAACTGCCAGTCCAATTCTGGGTGAGAGGCCAGTTGGGCTTCCATTGCCGTCTTCTTGCCAACATCTTTTACCATGTTGACCACATATGTCTTTTCTCTCATTTGCTTCGTATGTTGTAGATTATTCGATAGATTGTATAATAGAACTTTACGTTTATTCTTGCAATTCCAAGGGAACCGTTGCCGATATTGTTGAATCCAAGTTGCCTTAATTCTTTAAGGTAGTGTCTAAACGAGATCGTGAGTTCATTGACAGTTGTTACTTTTGCTTTTAAAGCGGATTGTAGCAGGGCTTTGAGGCGTTCGGACAAACGTTGCTCAAGCCACAAATTGTCTCTGACTATCGCAGGAGTGAGAGTTCTAACCATAATGTCAAGCAAGTGTTTGGCTCCGGCATAGTTGGCTGCTGCAGACGAAGCGCTGCGGCTTGCTGATCCCTCACGCTCACGGATATGATAGAAACCGAATGGGGTCGTTGCAAGTTTGCGGGAATGAATCAGGTAATTGTATTGAAATTCAAGATCCTCACCCATGCGGATACCTACTGGAAACTGAATGTCATTTCGAGCAATAATCTCACGGCTGAAGATCATCAACGGGTTGCAGAAACATGTGCACCGATACAGAAAATCATTGCGGTCATTGATTATCTTATATTCTGATGCTGTATCTGCGGCAAAAGATTCGTCGCCGAAGAATAAGGTGTCGCATCCTGACTGCCGGAGGATTTCGGAAATATAGCAAAGCGAGCCTGGAAGGATGTAATCGTCGGCATCAACGAACCAGATATATTGACCCGTAGCCATATCCAAGGCATTGTTACGAGCTACCGACACGCCCTGATTGGGTTGATGTCTGAGCTTGAACAGTCCGGGGTAAGCCGCGGCATATTCATCGCATATGGCACTACTTCCGTCTGTGCTTCCGTCATCGACGACACACACCTCATAGTCCTTAAATTCTTGCCTGATAACGGACTCCAAACATTCGCGCACATATGGCGCCACATTATAAACCGGAATGACAAAGCTGATTAATGGCATTGTCTGAGATATTTTGTCAGTTTGTTTATTAATTCAGGGGTTTGCTGCATTGCAAATTTTCGGGCAAACATTGCATCCGAATTTATTAGTTCGTCAAAATCGCCGTCTTGCCAAGTATATGGCGCGCCACGTTCCCAGTCTATTTTCCTAAGATTTCCTCGTGACGAGATGTTGTTGGCGAAAGGCGAGATCAAAGTGAAAGTCTGCACCATCATTTCATCAGGACACCAGACATGCTTGAACGTTTTCAGGATATCTTTTCTGTTATTTACAAGCCAATGTGCCAGCCCTTTCGTGATGCTGAACCACTGGGGGCCTTTGTGTAGCTCAATATCATAGTGTGATCTAAGTCTAAGTCCTTTGACTATCATTCGGGAAATATGGAACATGATGCGACCTACTGTCTTCGAATATAATCCGTCAAGTCGCAGATGTCGCCCCCAATAATAGGGGTATTCAGTTTTCTCTTTCAGATCGCGGAGATTGAAGTCTGAGTTGTCGAACTGTATGAACTCGTTGCCCATATGCTTGTCGCAAAAGTCATGAATTTCATCTTGGGTTTTGAGAGGCATGTCGACACCCGATATAAGATGAATGTAGCTGTATTCCATTCCAGAAGTAAGAACCGATTCAAGCAGATTGAGCTCGCATACGATTTGCGAATAATGTCCCCAATATACTTTTACCCTTTTACTGATAAACTCTATCTTACTTAGATATTTGCGGCAGGGGGGGGTAAATGCTTGAATATCAACCTTTTGATCGACGTGGATGTAGATATCATTGCGCTCATCATCCAGTAAATCAATGAGATGCCACAGTTGTTGAGGATTAGAGTGCGCTATGATGCAATAAGCGTGTCTCATTATTTTCTCGATAAAATTTTGGCAATATTATATCTGAGTTGGCAGAACAATCTGATGGCGCGATAGGAGAGATTTTTCTGGAGGTATGACGAAAAACAGGTTGCTCCAACAATGTCATTCATAAATTCAACTTGCTCTTTACAAATAAAATAAGTCGGAGCATAAAAAGATGATTTGCAGTTCGCAATCAACTCTTTTGTTTCAGGTGATATTTCTCCTGTCCGTTTAATCTCCTCATATAGCTCATGTCCTAAGAAAGGAGACAGTTGCTCTTTGCCCTGCCATACGTTGTTGAAAAAATGTATAATTTTGGCTTTGTGAAGATATCGTACACTGGTTAGAATTTGGCAGTTATATGTTCCGTCAAGCTCGCCGATTATGTGACCGCACTTTCTGTTGGCTATCATCAGTGCGGGCTGGTCAAAACATTTTCCTGCTTCAAAGGCAGCTATTTTCCAATAGTGATTCCACTGGTCAAACAAGCTCCTGACTGCAGGAGTATCCTTGAGCCATATCACTCCAGAATTGAAATAAATATTTTCATCCGATATATTCTCATTGAATATTGACTGTACATTCTGTCTGATTTTGTCCCCATCTAACTGTTGGTCCAAAGTTGCATGATAGTCCAGCACACATGCCATGTCAGCGTTGGTATTTTCAACATCTCTGAGATTGTCTGTGATGACGGTATCTGTGTCGATAAAAAGCAGGTTGCCTGAGAGGTAGTTACGGAAGGTGGTTTTTATATACCGTGACCGTTCTTTGGAATTGTATTCTTCAGGTACTTCCACAACTTTTATTTCATTTGCCAGTTCCCGAACTTTTGAACGTTTGCCATGTAGTGTCCTCTCCGTTTTTTCATCGACCAAGACTACCACATTCAGCTCTGGATTGTGCATTCTCAGCGAGTAAAGCGACACCAATAACTGTTCATAAAATAAGTCATCACCGTTGCTTATCAGTATATATACCGCTGTCATTATTTAAGATCTGATTTGAGAATATCGTATATGCCATAGGCCTGAAATACAGCTCTAATCTGCTCATCGTTCTTACACTGGGCTACATTGGTGGAATTAAGCGATACTGCCTGTACGCTATCGTTCTGGATGTAGTCTTCGCCCGAACTGTTTCGGGTAAAACATTTCTTTACCCTATATCCGTTCAGAAGGGCCATTGCGTAGAACCACACATCATCTGCCATCGGGGAGAGCCGTGTGAAAGCCTCTGAATCAGTTACGTGCGGACTAAGGCTGTGAGGCGGATAAAGAACGCCTCCTCCGGTGGTGGCAAAGTTATATTTGGTAGCTTCTTCGGACCCCGCGCCCCAGTCCCAGCCGTTGTAGTGTACCGGATAGCCATTGTCATCAACTTTGATGTGGTGCACTCTGCAGGCATGAATGCAACAGGGGTCTTCATTATAGGCCTTGATGAGATTTTCCAGCAAGTCGAAGTTATAGATAATATCATCGTCAATGGTGACGCAGACGGCATCTGGATATTTTACAAGTGTCGGGACCAGTTTTTTGTAAGAACGTATGTCAGTGGTATATTCAATTTCAAGGCCACGAGCCATTTGTTTTTGCAATGTCACTGGGAGAACTTTGCCCCGCATATCCTCGGCAATCCAAAGAATTATGCGGTTGGGGCATAAGCTTCCCTGCATAATTGATTCAATCGCAAGGTAGACATCATATAAGCGGCGACCGAAAGTTGTGAGTGTCACGATTACTTCATGCTCACACAGCCTTTGATCACTTATTCCTGATTCGGTTGAGTGAAGGGTAAAATATCTGAGCATTTCGGACTTTTGCTCGAAGAACTGTGTCTTGTTGGCTGTGTCGGCACCGAGTTTAGCTCCGCCTATGATATATTTTATGTACAAATTGCGTAAACTTTTCATATTGTATTGTAATTTGTCGTTTTAGTTTACATGTTTGTGCCGAAACTTGTTCCATAGTGCGCGTGTCATCTCCCTGAGGTTAATATCTCCGATGAGATTAAAGAAAGTTAAGCCCAAAATCAGACCCGAAAGACCTTTTAAGCAAAGGTTAAGGAAGATCGGCATCCTGACAGCAATATAACTGTAACCAATATATGCTGCAATAAGAAGTGCGGCGCAAACCAAAGGATGTATGAAATGACGGAATACACACATGGGAGACATATGTATTACACGTCCATACAGTTGAATGTAGGTGTTGAGCATATTTATAACTATTGTAATGGTCCAGCCCCATGCAATCATTTCGATAGTTCTGTCTATGTAGGCGGCTATCAGAAAACCTGATATGGTTATGCAAGTGTTGATGATACCTGTATAGAACAGGCTTTTCGAGGCATTGCATGCCAGAAATACCGGTCCTGTCGGATAGAGTATTAGTATAAAGGGCACAGATATTGCAAGAATTTTGAATGCAGGAATGGCGGGAGTCCATTGGGAGCCGAACATAACAGTGATGATTTCCGGGGCGCAGAAGAACAGAATTACGCTGAGTGGAAATCCAACCAGACTGATCATCGATATTATACGGGCGAACTTGTCTCCGATTTCTTTGGGATTGTCCTGCAAGTTCGACAGTACAGGCTGCAATACGGGATAGATCACAGCAGTGATGTTCTGAAGCGGCAACTGCATGAGACGATATGACTTCTCATAATAGCCAAGTGCGTTTTCGGAAATATATCGACCGATGATGACTTTGTCAATGTTTCTTGAGAAGTAAGTAAAAAGTTCAAACAAGAAAAGATAGGATGAAAAAGAGAATATTTTCTTAATTGGAGTCAAAGAGAAATGCAACCGGAATTTTACAGGATAGAAGTGGTTGTTGTAGAGGAAAGTACCTATAGATGCGAATATAGGCGGAACGATCAGAGCATAGACCCCGGCTCCATAGAAGGCGGCTACGATGCCAAGCAAACCGAAAAAAATCTGGAAAGCAAGGCTGCGGGTTGCCATTTCCTTGAACCTTAAATGTTTGGACATCAGCGCTGCCGGTACCATGTTGATTGCACTCAAGACTACACCTATGGCAAGTATCTGCAACACCGGGACTATTATCGGGTTCTTGAAATACTCGGCTACCAGCCAAGAACTTCCGAAACAGATACAGCCACAAACCAAACCGACGATTACTGTAAACGTGAAAATGTGATTGATGTCCTCATTGCTCAGATCTTTTTTCTGTATCACGGCAGGGCCTATGCCGATGCTCGTAAATATAGAGAGAAAATTGATGATTACCGAAGCTGTAGCTACGACGCCGTAGTCATAGGGAGTCAGCAGTCGGGCGAGCACCATTGATATGCCGATAGCTATAATTTGTCCCGAATACTTGTCGAGAGCTGTCCAAAGAAGGCCATGTTTGAGGTTTTGTCTGAATTCGCTCATAAAGATTTTTCTATCTGCCCCCCATGATCAGTTTCCATGTTTTTGGTTTTTTTTTCAGAAATATCTGGAGGATTATAATCGCAATTATTGTTAATGCTACCGCAAGTACAAAAGCCGCAAACTCGGAGCTTACACCGAAAATTGATGGGATTTTGCTTGTGATGCGCATAATATTGCCATGAAGACAATAAATTAACATTGTGTAAGGACCAAGAGCGAGTGCCACAGTAGAAGGTATTATATGAATATTCATTATCAGGAATATTACAGTAGGCGCTGTGAGAACTCGTATCATATAATCATCACAAATGCCTGAATACCAAGCGACTGTTGCCCCCCCTAATATAATTATCAACGTGCTGATATATAATTTTTTGTATCGTGTGTAATAAACAGTTAGCTGTTCGTGCCAGATTGCTATATAGGCACCTGTGAATATATTTACCATCCAGTAGATAAAACTTGAATAGGGAGCATATTGACATAGCAGATATATCGGCACTACAAGAAGAATTGACCATTTGGTAGCCCTTATGATATAGCCGATTGATGGAGCAATGAGCGCAAATTCAAACAGAGCTCGCAGATACCATAAGGCGCCGTTCCATTTGCTATGATATAGTGCTTGTAGACAGTTGCCCGCATTTACTCCGTCCAATGGATGATAATCGACAGGATGGATTTGAAGCAAAGCCAGGCTGAACAGAAGTCCGAATATATTGAATACTATGAATGGGACTAAGATGGTGCGGGTGCGGGTGAACAGTTTTGACTTATAGCTCATCCAGGGAGAGGAGAAATCGAAACTTGCGAAATAGAGAAACGCAGAGATTGTCCAAAAACATGGCACAGCAATGATTGCTATTTGTTGCACCCATTGTGGAAGGTTAAAAATCGGCGCTATATGAAGCCATACAATCAAGATTGTCATGACCACATTCACTTCGGTGAGCTTTATAGAGAGGCTTTTATCTATTTTCATTATTCAAACCGTCAGTTCAATGCGTTTCCATAAAAAGATTCGGATTGTATCGATCACCGCTATTGCAATATATATGATTGCGACCAAGCCAAGCACGATTAGCCAGTACATAAGATCGGAATAGGTGTGGTAAAGGTCGCTGAATAAATTGCGATAGGGAGTTAAAAGATTTGGGTTTACACATACTAAATAGACTGCAAAGCTGCTGGCGGCAAGTCTATTGATCAGTTTACTTGAAATATGTAGCTTGGAGGTGGCTATGATCAGTAACATTGCTGTTGCCACAGTAGTGGGTGATATATACTGCAATAGAATATAGCCATACACAGCATCCCCCCCTATGTAATAGGTTGATATACATATTAATAATACAAAGAAGGCTGTGATGCTGTAAAATATAATAGCAGTTACAAAAGTCAATTGGGTGAGACGGAAGGAATAAAGTCGCATATATCTCGCAAGCAGATACAGCCATACAAAAAATAGGGGAGAATAGCCACCGGCTATATAATCGGTAGATGTTGGGAATAGCCATCCCCATATCAGAATAAATGCGTAGTATGATATCAGTATGAATTTGAATTGGCGCTTATTGGCTTTCGAGACGAATGCGTTTAGTACTGGCGCAATTATGTATAGCAAAATATATGATTTGAGAAACCAATTGGATGATGTCAGCATGAACAATTCCTTTATTCCGGTCATGTTTAATTTTGACAATCCGCAGGCTATACAAACAACATATATTATGATAAGGTAGAAGAACGTCTGAAACAAAAAGTTAAAGATTCCGTGTTTAGAGTGTTGGATGCCATAATATCCGGATATCATTACAAATATGTCGACAGCCGATATGGTCAAAGCCTGAATTAAAATTCTCATTGAAGATCCTGACAAATCAGACATGATGTCAGCCGCCGATGGACCTTCAAGCGAAAAAAAGTCAGCATGAAGTATGAGAACCATTGATATTGCAACGATTCTCAGTAATTCAAAATTAGAATCTCGGACCTTGGAAAACTTTTGATTCATCAAAGTGTATGATTTTACATATGACACCTTAAAAGTATGTTTAATTCTGTCATATGGATCAATCCCTCTTAAAAATATCCCTCGTATAAACCTTTCCTTGAGCATCATCCAGACATACATCATAGCGGTTTGCTATGA
>ERZ778516.1299-NODE-1299-length-19228-cov-12.539509_pt1 | contig 19228 bp, 14 predicted proteins | sample MGYA00510342_ERZ778516 | MGnify/ENA primary metagenome ERZ778516 (study PRJEB29527, sample SAMN07138961) | mouse gut metagenome | material: feces | host: mouse | place: China:Nanjing | collected 2016-01-25 ... | reverse complement strand
AGTATTTATAAGGATTATCGGATTTTTTTAGTTCACAAGTGTCGAAAACGGGATTGTATCAACAACAAGGATAAATAGTAATCCCATTTTGTTAATATATTTTAACAATTATATAATTTTTATAAGGATGGATGAAAATTACCCTGATTTTTCCTAGAGCGTGTTTGAAAATTGCTTTCTGCAAGATTCCGTCCCAGTTTGCATCAGATTTTATGCTGGATTTGGGAGGTGTAGTGGGCTACATTGACGAAATTCAGCATATAATCCGGTGTAAAGTGGGGCGGAAAATTGTGGGAATGAATTTTCAAACACGCTCTAATAGTTACACCTAACTTTTTTCCATTGTAAAGAAGATATTACTCCAGCGGTTAAATGCCGGAGTAATATTATCCCTGTGCATCCCTATTTTTATTTTGCAGGATTCTCCGCCTGCGGCGGGTCGCTTTGCGACAGATTTCATACCCGCCGCAGTGCGATAAAAGCTTTTTTCTTCTATAGGAAAGATACTTTCGCGCTTTAGCGTGACAAGGTCTTTTCTATAAGAAGATAAAAGACCCCCTCCCAATATGGGCCGCCATATTGGGAGGGGGTCTTGATCCATCTAATTTTTCAAACACGCTCTAGCGGACATCATGATCCACAATTATTTATTGTAGCATACAATCTTTCCGAAGTCAGCCTTAAGGGATGCCCCGCCAACTAACCCGCCGTCAATGTCCGGTTTAGAGAACAGTTCTGCTGCGTTCCCTGCATTCACAGACCCGCCATACTGGATACGGATTGCTTCTGCAGTTGCTTCGTCATATACTTCCTTAATGCATGTACGGATTGCTGCACATACTTCTTCTGCCTGATCAGAAGTAGCTGTTTCGCCAGTCCCAATTGCCCAGATTGGCTCATAAGCAATGACTGCCCCTTTTGCCTGGTCTGCAGTCACATTCTGGAACGCAATCTTAATCTGCATCCGGATCCAGTCAATGTAAATCCCCTGTTTCCTCTGGGTCAAGGATTCTCCGCAGCAGATAATTGGTGTAATCCCATGCTCAAATGCTTTCAGGACTTTCTTATTTACTGTTTCATCTGTTTCTGCAAAGTATTCCCTTCTCTCGGAATGGCCGATAACTACATATTTTACGCCAGCGTCTGTCAGCATATTGGGGGCAATTTCCCCAGTGTATGCACCGCTTTCCTCAAAATACATATTTTCAGCGCCGATATTGATATTGGAGCCTTTTGCAGCTTCCATTGCAGGTATAATGTCAATTGCAGGCACACAGAACACTACATCCACGTCTTCATTTGCTACCAGCGGCTTTAACTCGTTCACCAAAGCAACTGCTTCGCTTGGCGTCTTGTTCATTTTCCAGTTTCCTGCAATAATTTTCTTTCTTGCCATAATTTTTATCCTCTTTATTTTCTATATGATATATGGAAACCCTGTCCGCTTACGCCAGGGCATGGCAAACAGCCAGCCCCGCCTTCCGAACGCATCTCCGGCAGAAAACGGTTGCTGCCATGCCCTGGCGCAGTATCCGCGAAACAGTTTCGTTCTATTTATTGGTTGCTGCCGCTACGCCGGGAAGCTCTTTGCCTTCCAGGAATTCCAAAGAAGCGCCGCCGCCAGTGGAAATATGGCTCATCTTGTCGCCAAAGCCCAACTGGTTTACTGCTGCTGCAGAATCGCCGCCGCCGATAATAGTAGTTGCATCTGTGTCTGCCAGTGCTTTTGCCACTGCAATCGTCCCTTCTGCAAGCGTCGGGTTCTCAAATACGCCCATAGGCCCATTCCAAACAACGGTCTTTGCAGATTTTACTGCATCTGCAAACATTGCTGCTGTTTTCGGCCCAATATCGCAGCCTTCACGGTCTGCTGGCATTTTATCGGAATCATACATTACTACGTCTACGGGTGCGTCAATTGGGTTGGGGAACTCTGTGATAGTTGCAGAGTCAACCGGAAGAAGCAGCTTCTTGCCATGCTTCTCTGCCTTTTCCAGCATTTCCTTACAGTATTCCACTTTGGTGTCGTCTACTAAGGATTTCCCAATTTCATGACCCTGTGCCTTTAAGAAGGTGTAAGCCATACCGCCGCCGATAATCAACGTATCGCATTTTTCCAGCAGGTTGGAAATAACGTTCAGTTTGTCAGCAACTTTAGCGCCGCCCAAAATAGCAACAAAAGGCCTTACCGGATTCTCTACTGCATTTCCAAGGAAGTCAATTTCCTTCTGCATCAGATAGCCAACCGCTGCAGTTTCTGCTAATTCAGAAACACCTACATTAGAGCAGTGTGCCCTGTGGGCTGTACCGAATGCGTCGTTTACAAACACATCACAAAGGGATGCCAGGTCTTTGGAGAACGCTTCGCCATTCTTGGTTTCCTCTGCACGGTAGCGGGTATTTTCCAGCAAAATAACCTCGCCGTCCTTCATTGCTTCTACGGCTGCCTTTGCATTTGGCCCTACTACCTCAGGGTCTGCTGCAAATTTTACTTCCTGCCCTAATAATTCAGTAAGCCTTTTTGCCACTGGAGCCAAAGACAGCTCTGGCTTAGGCTCTCCCTTTGGCTTGCCAAGATGGGAACAAAGGATCACCTTGCCGCCGTCAGCAATCAGCTTTTTGATGGTAGGAAGCGCTGCTACCAGACGGTTTTCATCTGTGATGTTCCCTTCTTTCAAAGGTACGTTAAAATCGCATCTGCAAAGGACGCGTTTGCCCTTTACATTAATATCATCTACAGAAACTTTATTTAAAGACATGATTAATTACCTCCTTTAATTGTATGTAAGAACCAAACAACCAAGGGCCCGGCCCCTAAAAGACCGGACCCTTTCTGAGTCTTACAATGCCTATGCTAATTCGCTGAAATATTTAATGGTGCGAACCATCTGGCTTGTGTAGCTGTTCTCATTGTCATACCAAGAAACAACTTGTACTTCAAATAAATCATCAGAAACCTTGGAAACCATGGTCTGTGTAGCGTCAAACAAGGAACCAAACTTCATCCCTACGATATCGCTGGATACGATTTCATCTTCATTGTAGCCAAAGGATTCGTTTGCTGCTGCCTTCATAGCTGCGTTGATGCCGTCAACGGTTACGTCATTTCCCTTAACAACTGCTGTCAAGATAGTAGTAGATCCTGTCGGGGTCGGTACACGCTGTGCAGAACCGATTAATTTTCCATTTAATTCTGGGATAACAAGGCCGATTGCCTTTGCAGCGCCTGTGCTGTTCGGAACGATATTCACTGCTGCTGCGCGGGACCTTCTCAGGTCGCCTTTCCTCTGAGGCCCGTCTAATGTCATCTGGTCGCCTGTGTAAGCATGGATGGTGCACATAATACCAGACTGGATTGCTGCATATTTATTCAGGGCGTCAGCCATTGGTGCCAAGCAGTTTGTTGTGCAGGAAGCTGCAGAAATAATGGTATCTTCTGCTTTCAATGTCTCATGGTTAGTATTGAAAACGATAGTAGGAAGGTCATTCCCTGCCGGAGCGGAAATAACAACTTTGCGTGCGCCTGCATTGATGTGTGCCTGTGCTTTATCTTTGGAGGTGTAGAATCCGGAGCATTCCAGAACAACGTCTACCTTCAGGTCACCCCATGGGCAGTTATTTGCATCTGGGAAAGCGTAGATCTTGATTTCTTTTCCATCAACAGTAATGGAATCATCACCAGCAGTAACTTTGTCTGCCAATGCATATTTTCCTTGAGATGAATCATACTTTAACAGGTGAGCCAACATTTTGGGGCTTGTTAAGTCATTGATTGCTACTACTTCGTATCCCTCTGCTCCAAACATCTGCCTGAAAGCCAGACGGCCGATACGTCCGAAACCATTGATTGCTACTCTTACTGACATGTTAATTCCTCCTAATTTTGAATGAATTTGTTTTGCTTGGATGTATTACCCAACTTGTATATATTCTAACTAATATCACTGAAAAATTCAAGGTTTTTTTTACATTTTTATTCATATTTCTCATTTTCTTTTTGACAATGCCGGAAAGATAGGATATGATTTCGCTAAAACCATACAGAACCCTTAATACATTTTCTGAATAAGGAGGAAATTTTTATGCTTTGGGACACTCACATGCATTCACATTTTTCTACTGACAGCGATGCTTCCCCCCTTGCGATGGTTCACGCCGCCATGGACGCAGGCTTAGGCGGCATCTGCTTTACAGACCATTTTGACCTTGACTACGGCATTTCCCCAGATAGTTTCCAGCTGGACATTCCTGCATATTTTGCCAAAATGCAGGAAACCAAAGAAAGCTTTCAGGGCACATTCCCCATCTGCATCGGCGTTGAAGCCGGGCTGCAGCCCCATCTGGAAGGGATACTCCCTGACCGTATCAATGCGTATCCCTTTGACTTTGTGATCGGGTCCTCCCATCTGGTGCACCGCCAGGACCCTTACCATCCAGAATATTATATGGGGAAAACAGAGGATGAAGCCTACCGGGAATATTTTGAATCTATTTTAGAAAACCTTGCCGTTTTTGACTGTTTTGACGTATATGGGCATATTGATTATGTCGTCCGGTATGGCCCCAACAAGAACAAATACTATTCTTATCGAAAGTTTTCAGACATCATCGATGAAATCCTGCGTATATTAATCCAGAAGGGCAAGGGCATTGAACTTAACACTGGCGGGTTTAAATACGGGCTTGGGCATCCGAACCCGGAAGAAGTTGTCCTGAAACGGTACCGGGAATTGGGCGGGGAGATAGTTACCATTGGGTCAGACGCCCACAGGCCAGAGCATGTGGCTTACACCTTTGGGAAAGTACCGGAAATTTTAAAAGCTGCCGGATTCCGGTATTATACAGTCTTCCGGAAACGGAAGCCTATGTTTTCTGAACTGCCATAACTTTGCATAGGGTAAACGCCATCCCGCTTTCTGGCTGGGCAAAGCCCTGTTCCGGCGCTCCCTGTACGCAGGGAGCGCCAGGCCAGGGCGTCCAGCCATTCCATATGGAAAACAGGGGTTACGCCCTCCTTCCCATCTCCTTATGGCACCAATTCACCCAGCTTGTTCCCATCTGCCATGCTGTATTCTTCGATGCGCCCATTCCTGCACAGCAGGTAAAAGCTATTTCCAATATAAGTACCCCGCATCCGCCCGGAATATATGTCATTTTCACTGCAGTCTATATTCAGCACTTCCTTGAAAGCCCCGTCCGTGAAGGTAAACAGCAGGTAATTGTATTTGTAGTCCTCCTCATGGTACCCTTCTGCATGGAACCCAAACAAGTTCTTATCCGTGTCAATCAAGACCGCCTTATAATTGTAGAGAGCTTCTGAATAGTCATAATCCTCCAGTTTCAGCTTAGACTGTTCCTTCACATCGGAAGGCCTGGAAATATCGAACATGGATAGCTTCAGGCATTCCACAGCCCCCGTCGTTTCATCCGCTTCCATCCCAATTCCCAGAAGCAAGTTGTCTGAATAAAAATGCAGGTACTCGGAAAACCCGCTGATTTTCAGTTCCCCTAGGATTTTTGGCTTTCTGGGGTTTGACAAATCCACGGAAAACAATGGGTCTGTCTGGCGGAATGTCACAAAATACCCAGCATCCCCAAAAAACCTTGCGGAATAGATCCGTTCATCCTTTGCCAGATTTTCAATTTTCCCCGCAACCTCTAAATTGCCGTCCAGCACATACAAGCTGTTGGATGTTTCAAATTCCACGCTGTCGTACCCAATCACCTCGCCTGTAATGTCGTCCTTCACTTCCCTGACATTTTGGTTTTCTACTGTAGTTACCATGCGCAGGAAGCCTTTGTGTTCATTCATTGCCATATCATCCTGCAAAATCCCCTTGACGGTCCCTTCCGCTTCTTTTTTCATCTTCCCATCCTGATAGGAAAAGCGGTAAAGCTTCGTGCTGTTGCTCTTAGCCCCCACAGTGCTGCCGTCTGCGTACTTGCTTTCTGCAATATAAATATTGTTCTGGCTTACATAGAATTTATCTGCGGAAGTTACAATCGCCGTGGTGTCCGTAAAGCCATCTGGTTTTTCCATATTGATGGAAGCCATTACCAGATAGGCAGCCGTATCCGCATCCTCTGGCAGGTAAATCTTATCCGGGGACAGGATTTTCCCGTCAAATTCAGGGATATAGGCCTGATAGTCACGTTCCAACTGGGGCTTATAGGCGTTGCAGGTGGAAAAAAAGTATAAGTAGCCTTCCGAAATCCTGGAATCCTGATAACTCCCCTTTACGGTAAAGGTATGGGATTCTTCCGGGTTTGCCCGGTCTTTGATGTCATACATATGGATCATGCTGTACGCCCGCTCCTGATATGCCGTATCCTTTTTCGCCGAAAACAGGTCCTCTACAAAACCCTGGAGTTTGCCCAAAGGGTTGATGCCGTCGTCCTGTTCCCCTTCCTCCACGGCTGTATCGTTGACCCAGCCGGACTCAATTACTACCAGCGTATCCTTCCATACATAAATATTGCTGATTTCATTGTCAAACTCCCCAATCCTTGCCACTTCTTTCAGCCCATCCTTGGTATCTGCAATCTGTACTGCATATTTGTAATTCCCTTCCTGCTGGATGGACTGATAGAGATAGCGGCCATCATTTTTTATAATGTCTGCCTCCTCTACGTCTTCCTCCTGCTGGTTTGTTTTGCCATAGTCCTTAGCCGCTTCCTTTGCGTTTCCAGTATCCGTATTCTCAGAAGTCTCCATAGGAACTGCGCCATCTTCGGAATACGCCCCTATGCCGGAAGACTCTGCCCGTTCCTGCATGTACACTTCCCATTCTTCCTGTTCTTTCCAGATTCCAGAAAACGCCTGGTACAATTCCTGATATGTGCTGCCTTCTGCCACTTCTGTACCCCCCGCCTTTTCACTGCCGGAAGGCCCTTCTGCCACCTGGACCGCAGAATCCTGCCTTCCCCCTGCCTTCTCTGCTTTTCCCAGTTCCCCGTCCCAGTCTATGGAACGTCCTGCTGCAAATAATACCACTGCAAGGCAGGCAGCCACTGCTGCCGTCCCGCCCCACCATTTGCGGTAGCTTTTCCTTTGCCCGGTTTCCTCTTTTTTCCCTTTTCCCATAGATGCTCCTCCTTCCCTTTGCTTTGCGAAAGCTTCCTGCCTTCCCTGGCTTCTGTTTTCCGGCTGTCCCCCTGCTTCCCTGCTTACTGGTCCCTGCTCCCTGTCCTCTGCCGCTTTTTCTTCCACGGCCTGCCTTAGCCAGTGTTCCATCTGCTGGGGCTTTAACCGGTCTGGTATTGGTTCTGATTCTGCAATTTTCTGCAGATACCCTTCCACCGCCCCGTCTGTCCACTGTTCCCTATTCTCATGGTTTCCCATTCTCACACCTCCAGCTTCTTTCTCATTTTTTGAAGTGCTCTCCGGTATCTGGAACGGATAGTGCTGTGGTTCCTGTTTAAAATGCCTGCAATCTCCTCGCTGGTATAGCCCCCCAGCACGGACAGCGCCACAATAAACCGTTCTTCTTCTTCCAGTTCGCAAAAGGCCTGTTTCACCGCAGACACCATGGCAAAGTCTGTTTCCTGCGCCAATGCTTTCTCCTGGGATGGGCTAATGCCTTCAATATCTTCTTCCCTGCGGAACCAGGTTTTCATCCTCCTCCGGCACCGGTTAGCCAATATCTGCATAATCCACGCCCCAAACTTTTCCTTATCCTTAAGCTGGCCAAATTTTTCATAAGCAGCCAGCACCGCATCCTGCACGGCGTCCTCGGCCTCCTGCCGGTTCTGTAGGTAAAACCAAGCGGTCCTATACATCTGCGGATAGACTTTTTCGTAACACCGCATAAATTCTTCCATATGGGCCTTCCTCCTTAAGTGAAACGGATATCCGAAACCTATGTACATAATATTTTCACTCTTATATCCTATGAGTCTTTTTAACGCTGAAATGTTGCAATGGAATTTAAAGAATTTCGTAAAGATATGAGGTCAGCACCAATGGTGCTTCTGACACCACAATCCTATAAGACAAAAAGAAGCAATTCTGGGCAGGAACCCGCTCCAAAAGCGGGTTCCTTTCCCCCTATTCTGCCGCTACCCCAAGTCCTGGCGCTTTCCCTGTGTAAAGCTGGTAATACCTGCCTTGCTGGGAAATCAGTTCGTCATGGGTGCCGCGCTCAATAACCCTGCCCTGTTCCAAAACCATGATGCAGTCACTGTTCTTTACGGTGGAAAGCCGATGGGCAATCACAAATGTAGTCCTGCCCTTCATCAGCTTATCCATGCCGTCCTGCACCAGCCGCTCCGTCCTGGTGTCAATAGAGCTGGTGGCTTCATCCAGAATCAGCACCGGCGGGTCTGCTACCGCCGCCCGGGCAATCGCCAAAAGCTGCCGCTGCCCCTGGCTTAAGTTGGATCCATCCCCCGTCAGCATGGTATGGTAGCCCTCTGGCAGCCTGCGGATAAATTTATCTGCATTGGCAAGCTTTGCCGCTGCCATTACCTCCTCATCCGTCGCGTCCAGCTTCCCATAACGGATGTTTTCCATAACAGTGTTGGTAAACAGATGGGTATCCTGCAAAACTATGCCAAGGGAACGGCGCAAATCTGCCTTTTTGATTTTATTGACATTGATCCCGTCGTAACGGATTTTCCCATCCTGGATATCGTAAAACCGGTTAATCAAATTGGTAATGGTCGTTTTCCCTGCCCCGGTGGATCCTACAAATGCAATTTTCTGCCCTGCATTTGCAAACATCTTCACATTGTGCAGCACAATTTTATCCGGGTTATAGCCAAAATCCACGTCGTCAAACACCACGTCCCCCGTCAGCTCAATATAATCCGTAGTCCCCTCCGCCTGATGGAAATGCTTCCAGGCCCACAGCCCTGTCCTTTGCTGGGTTTCCTTTAAAACGCCGTCCTCCTTCTTGGCATTTACCAAAGTCACATACCCATCGTCGGCTTCCGGTTTTTCATCCAGCAGGGCAAACACCCGCTCCGCCCCTGCCAGTGCCATTACCACGCTGTTAAGCTGCTGGCTTACCTGGTTGATGGGCATATTAAAGCTGCGGTTAAACGTCAGGAAGCTGGCAAGGCCCCCTAAGGTAAACCCGCCGATTCCGTTCAGTGCAAGGATCCCCCCAACCATGGCGCAGACTACGTAGCTCAGGTTCCCAAGCTGCAAGTTTACAGGCCCTAACATGTTTGCAAATTTATTTGCATTATCTGCGCTTTCAAACAGTTCCTCATTCAGTTCCCGGAAACGTTCCTTGCTTTCCTCCTCGTGGCAGAATACTTTTACTACCTTCTGCCCTTCCATCATTTCTTCGATATACCCGTTGACTTTCCCCAGATCCTGCTGCTGGGCAATAAAATACTTCCCGCTCCTCCCGGCAAATGATTTGGTGGCAAACAGCATTACCGCCACCATAAAGAGCGTCACTATTGTCAGCGGGATGTTCAGTACCAGCATACTGATAATAATGCTGGCTACTGTAATAACGCTGGAGAAAAGCTGGGGCAGGCTCTGGCTGATCATCTGGCGCAGGGTATCAATGTCATTGGTATAGATGGACATAATATCCCCATGGGAATGGGTGTCAAAATATTTCACCGGAAGGCTTTCCATATGGGTGAACAAATCATCCCTCAGGCTCCTGAGGGTCCCTTGGGTCACCTTTACCATTACCCGGTTATATGCCCAGGTAAAAAACGCCCCTATGGCGTAAATCGAGCCTACCCGAACAAGCGCCGCCGCCAAAGGCCCAAAATCAGGCTGCCCTGCGCCAACCATGGGCAGGATATAGACGTCAATCAGGGTCTGCATAAATAACGTCCCCTGCACATTTGCAGCTACGCCTGCCAAAATGCCGACAATTACAAATATAATATGGAATTTATAATTGGCAAGGATATACCCCATCAGCCTTGCAAATAATTTCCCCGGATTTTTAATTTTGGGCTTCGGCCCCCGCGGCCCTTTCCCCATAGGCCCTCCGGGCTTTTGCCCGGAATTCCCTGCCTGTCCCTGTTCCAAGCTTATTTTTTCCTTTTCTGTCCCTGCCATTACCTGCCACCTCCCTGCTGGTCAAAGTCCCCGCTGCCGCCAGTCTGGGACTCGTAAACATCCCTGTAAATCTCACTCTTGGCCAACAATTCTTCATGGATGCCAAAATCTGCTACCCGCCCGTTGTCCATTACAATAATCCTGTCCGCATTTTGTACGCTGGAAATGCGCTGGGCAATAATCAGCTTCGTAGTATCTGGGATTTCCGTAGCAAACGCCTGCCGGATTTTGCTGTCTGTGGCTGTATCCACCGCGCTGGTGGAATCATCCAAAATCAGGATTTTCGGCTTTTTCAGCAATGCCCTTGCAATGCAGAGCCGCTGCTTCTGCCCGCCGGACACATTGCTGCCGCCCTGCTCAATATAAGTATCGTACTGGTCTGGGAACTGCTCAATAAATTCGTGGGCGCATGCCATTTTGCACACCCGGATGCAGTCCTCCTTTGTGGCATTTTTATCGCCCCACCGGAGGTTTTCCAGAATAGTGCCGGAAAACAGCACATTCTTCTGGAGCACTACTGACACCTGGTTCCTCAGTTCCTCCATATCGTATTCTTTTACATTAACGCCGCCTACCGACACGCTCCCTGCAGTTACGTCATACAGGCGGCTGATCAGGCTTACAAGGCTGGATTTTGCGCTGCCGGTCCCACCGATAATCCCAATGGTTTCCCCCGCATGGATTTCCAGGCTGACATCCTTTAGTACCAGCTCCCCGCCTTCCCTGCCTGCCCCTTCCGGCAGCGGCGCAGAATAGGAAAAATCAACATGCTCAAAAGTTATCCTGCCGTCCGGCACTTCCATTACCGGATGTTCCGGGTTGGACAGGCTGCTTTCCTCATTAATGACTTCTGCAATACGCTCTGCACTTGCCATGCTCATAGTCACCATGACAAAAATCATGGAAAGCATCATAAGGCTCATCAGTATGTTCATGCAGTACGCCAGCAGGCTCATAAGCTGCCCTGTCGTCAGGCCATTTGCAACAATCATCTTCGCCCCAAGCCAGCTAATGGCTAAAATACAGCCATACACAGCCACCTGCATCAGCGGCGCGTTCCATGTCAGGATGTTTTCCGCCTTGGTAAACATCTGGCAGATCCTGCCGCTGGCCCTGGTGAATTTATCATTTTCATACGCCTCCCGCACATAGGCTTTTACCACACGGATTGCCGACACATTTTCCTGCACGCTGGCATTCATGTCGTCGTACTTCGGGAAAATTTCCTTGAAATACCGCATGGCTTTCCCCATAATCAAAAACAGGCAAAACCCCAGCGCAATCACCGCAGCCAGATAAATGCTGGCTAATTTGGCATTGATAAGAAAAGCCATCAGCATCGCCGTCACCATGCTGATAGGCGCGCGGACGCACATGCGCAATATCATCTGGTAGGCGTTCTGGATATTCGTCACATCGGTTGTCAGCCGCGTCACAAGCCCCGCAGTGGAAAATTTGTCAATATTGGCAAAGGAAAAACTCTGGATATTGTCAAACATGGCAACCCTTAAGTTCCTTGCAAGCCCGGTGGCCGCCCTTGCGCCATATTTTGCCCCCAGCATCCCCGCTACCAGGCCAAATACTGCCAGCAGCGCCATCACTGCCCCTGTTTTATAGATATACCCCATGTCCCCCTGTGCTACCCCATCGTCAATAATGGACGCCATCAGCAGCGGGATGAGCATTTCCATAATGACTTCGAAAACCATGCAGGCCGGGGTTACAAAGGAGTCCTTTTTAAACTCCTTCACCTGCCCTAAAATTGTCTTTACCATTCCTGTCCCTCCCTTTCTTAAGCAGCAGGCATTGGTCTTGGATGCGGCAGCCTGCTGTCATCCCCTGCCGGGATACTGGCAGCCGCCCGCCATGTGCCGATTCATGTTATGGAATACTTGTTAGTATCATATGGAACTATTATATGCAGATAAATTTTAATGTCAAGAAACATTTTAAAAACGTAAAGATAAAAAGAATTGACGCCTAAAAAAGATATTGGCCGCTGTCCATTCCCTAATGGCAGGAAGATCCTGTAAACTCCGGCTGCCGGCCCTTTCACATCCTATGGATATATATTCTGGACATTGATTCCTCGCCGTCCCCTTGTGCCATGCACAGGAATTCCCATCCGTAACGCTCATAAAACGCGGCATGGTCCGTGATCAGATAAAGGGTGGCAATCCCCTGTTCCGCCATGTCGCTGCACACATAGCCCAGCAGCTCCCCCGCAATGCCCTGCCCACGGCATCCTTCCTCCACGTAAACGGCGCAGACATTCGGGGCTAAATCTTTTCTGTTATGGAAATCGTTTTCTATTACCCCAAGCCCTCCAATAATTCTAGGCCTTAGAGATCCCCCTCCCTGGGCAGGACCATCCATGGAGCCTGCTACTGCCACATACCACCGTGGGACGGGGGATTCATTTTTCAAGGCTTCTTCCATGCTCCCTGCATATGCTTCCCGGGGAATCCCCCATTTTTCATGGAACCAGCCTGCCGCAGGACCTTTCAGTTCTGGATGCTGCTGGATTGATACTATTTTATAATGTTCCATCCGTAACCTCCGTTAAGTGCCGCCTTCCCGGTTATTTTCGCATTTATTTTATGCTACCACAATATGCTCCATAAGTCAATGGGTTTTCGAATGTTTGTTCTTTTTCTGGAAAATTTGATTTTCACTGCTGAATGCAGCATGGTTACAGGAACACTCCCTAAAAGAATTGGGAAGTTTGAAGAAGATATGTATAAAGAACCACAGACAGTTTATAAGATTTGGGGGGATAAGGGAAACAGCGAAACATACCGGGGCAGCAAGGCAGAAGGCATAAGAAAAACAGTACAAAAATGCCAACTGCCCCGCGCTGCCCTAAACCCCGGAATATGCGGAATAGCCTGCGTCAACTGGCAGCACCACGCCTGTAACCGCGCTGGCTGCACGTTCATCACACAGGAAAAATACGGCTCCCAGAAGTTCTTCCCCTTCCACAAACCGCCCCATAGGCGTGCCTGCTAAAATTTTGCTGGAACGCGGCGTGGGGGAGCCGTCCTCCTGAAAAAGCAGGGAGCGGTTCTGGTTTGATACCAGAAATCCTGGCGCAATGGCATTGCAGCGGATGCCCGTCCCGGCAAAATGGGTAGCCAGCCATTGGGTAAAATTAGATACTGCAGCCTTTGCCCCAGAGTACGCCGGAATTTTCGTCAATGGGACATAGGCATTCATGGAAGAAACATTCAGGATGCATCCAGATTTCCGCTGCGCCATCTCCTTTGCAAATGCCTGGGTAGGCAGCAAGGTTCCCTGAAAATTCAGCCGGAACACAAAGTCCACTCCTTTAGGGTCTAAATCAAAAAATGTGGTCTGCCCTTCCTTCCTCTCATGGTGATACTCGTTGTCCGTAGTGGCACGGGGGCTATTTCCGCCTGCCCCATTGATTAAAATATCGCAAGGCCCAAAATCCTCCAGGACCTTCTGGTGGACTTCCTCTATCTCATCTTCATCCAGCACATTTGCCTTATAGCCTTTGCACAGAAGGCCTTCCCCGGCCGCTTCCTCGGCCAGCTTTTCCACGCTCTCCTGATTTAAGTCAAGGGCAGCCACCTTTGCCCCTGCCTGTGCAAAGGCCTTCGCCATGGCGCCGCAGAGCACGCCGCCTGCGCCAGTCACTACTACGGTCTTTCCTGTAAAACTTATATTTAATGGTAACTCTGTCATTACAGCTCTCCTCTCTTTTCTTATTTCTTGCCAGAATACATTTTCCAGGTGTATACTAGCTGCTGTGCCGGCGTGCAAGCTCTGCCACATTTTCCTCCACCCGCCGTTTGCCCAGCGGGTAAATGAACCACAGGCAGAGGGCAACCAGCACAAAGCCGGAGGCAGGCGCGATACAGGACATTTTAAAAATCCCTTCCGTCACATCCGGGTCAAAAGCCGTGGCCTGTGTGTAGCCAACCATGGAAAGGAGCACCCCCGTCAGCCCGGAGGACAGCGCCTGCCCAACCTTCCTTGCAAAAGAATAAACAGCATAAATTGTCCCATCCTCCCGGATGCCGTTTGTCACCTCTGCGTCATCAATCACATCGGTAATCATTGCCCAGATCACCGTATTGAAAAATCCCATCCCCACATAAGCCACCGTGAAAAACCCTACATAGACAAAAGGATTTGCCGGATGGACAAAAAAGCAAATCAGGAATACCGCTGCAGAGCCCAGGCAGGATGCAATAGACAGTTCTTTTTTCCCAAACTGGGTGGAAATTTTCACTGCCAGCGGCGCGCAGATTGCCAGCACTGCAATGGAGCCTGCCAGCGTAGAAGCAGACTGGGCTTTAGGGCTCCCGTAAAAATTAGGGAATACAAATCCTGCCATCCCCTGCATGGTAAGCTGAGCCAGCAGCAGGGCAATGGCTGCTGCAATAATCCCAAGCAAGGCGCGGTTGGTTGCCAAGCTTTTCAAAAGCCTGCCGACCTCCAGCTTCTGGTTGTTTGCTGGGACATCCACCCGTTCCCGCACAAAACGGAAGCAGAGCAGGTAACAGATAATTGCCAGCACGCTGAATACCCCGGCGATGACGGTCATGCGGGAGCCTGACAGGACGGTATTCCCATTTACCGTTACAAATGCAAACAGCGGCGTGCCAACCCCAATTACAAGCCCTGCCAGCGTAGCCCCAATTGTCCTCCAGGTGGACAGCTCCGCCCGGTCTTTCGGGTCTGACGAAACCGCAGAGGCCATGGAGCCATATGGGATGTTGATGGATGTGTAAAAAATGGATCCCCACAGTATGTAGGTCGCCACCATCCAAAATACCTTGAACCCATACGCCATATTTACAAAGCCTGACTGGTAAATTAAAAACGAAGCGATTGCCACAGGGCCGCTCATCCGTTTCACCCATGGGCGGAATTTCCCTTCCTCCGTAGGCTTGGAACGGTCCACAATCTGCCCCATGGTTACGTCGGTAAAGGCATCGATAAACCGGGCCGCCATCATCAGCCCCCCTACAAGCCCAGCGCTGATCCCCATTACGTCTGTGTAAAATTTCAGCATAAAGCTGGAAGATAAAATAAATGTGAAATCATTCCCAAAATCACCAAACATATAGCCTACCTTGTCCTTCATGCCAAATGGCCGGACGGAAAGCCGCGCACCTGATCCCATGCTGTTCCCTCCCTTTTCTCCAATTTACTGCCTGTAAGAGTATTTGCAGTTTTTCATTTCTTATGCCTGCCAAATACGACCTGCTGCAGCATACGAAGAAGCCTAATCGCCCGTTAATCCTCCCGGCTAATCTGGATTAACTGGGCGTTCAGGCTTTCCACAAACCCTTCCGGCATCATGGAACCAGCCATATTGGCCATATCCTCCGGCTTCATGGTTTTCATCATGTCCCACATTCCCTGCCCCGGAGCCAGGTCGAAGTTAGTCGCCAGCTTAATGGCCTTTGCAGTGATTTCCATGGCTTTCGGGGATTTGGAGATTTCTTCCATGGTACAGCGCACATTGTATTTGCCTTCCGGGAACTCCATCGGGGCTTTCAAATCCAGGTTCCCTGCCAGCCTGAACCAGTTTGCCACGCCCTCTGCCCGCTCATTCACCTCCGGAAGCACATAAATGTCTGGCTCTTTGTCCACTTTTTCAATTGCCATGCTGTCCTTTACGCCCCCTGCCACTGCAAGGATGGTGTTAAAGCCATTTTTTAAGGCAACGGAAAACACAAAGACTTTCTCTGCGCTCTTGACGCTTTCCAGTTCCCCATTGACAAACAGGGAAACGGTGGGCTGGTTGGAGTATATCCGGATTTCCGTGGTTTCCCCTGCCCTCTGGGCATACCGCCTGCCGCAGAGATGGACCATGGGATCCTTGTTCCAGTATGCCTTGTAAATATAATAGCTGTCTTTCTTCGTTTTCCGGTCCATGGTAACAAGCCCCTTGTTGTTCCGTCCGGCTACCCCGCCCTCGTTTCTGGCTGCGCACCCAAAATCAAACATGTTCCACACATGGCTGGACCAAATCCAAGGCCGCTCCTCCAGAACTTTTGCCATATGCTCATGGTACAGAGCCTGATACTCCTCGCTGTAGTCCTTGCAGGCAGGGCTTGGCCCATGATAGGTAACAATCCCCTCACAGCCATATTCCGAAAGCCCTATGGCAATATCTGGATGCTCCGCGTGGTATTTGTCAAACCATGGCCCATTGTCCTCCATTTTCCCGCCATACCAGCCAAAATAGTGGTTATAGCTTTCCACATCTGTAATCCCATGCACCGGGCTGCTGGTGGGGGTCATGGAAACATGGGCAATGGTGGTAAGCCGGGTCTTATCCATCCTTTTGCACAGCTCATTCAGTTCCTTATGGTTTTCCACCAACTGCCCTGAGATGCCGCCGATTAAAATTTCATTGGAAATGCCCCAGAAGCAGATGCTGGGATGGTTGTAATTCTGGAGCACCAGTTCCTTTAGCTGGGTGATGCAGTTCTGGTGGGCTGCCGGATCCTTCTCCATCACGCTGATAAATGGGATTTCTGCCCACACCACAAACCCCATCTCGTCACAAGCATCGTAAAAATCTTTGGAGTGCTGGTAATGGGCCAGACGGATGGTATTCGCCCCCAGCTCCTTAATCATCCGGGCATCGCTGTAGTGATCCTCCCTTGTCAGTGCATTTCCCTTGTAAAGCATGTCCTGATGGCGGCTTACGCCCCTTAAGGGCGTGGGGATCCCGTTTAAAATAAATCCCTTGTCCGGGTCGCAGGAAAAGCTGCGGACGCCTGCCCTTGCAGATACCTCGTCGTAGGCTTCATTGCGCCGCTGCAAGGTGGCTGTCACCGTATACAGGTATGGGTGTTCGCAGTCCCATAAAACGGCATCCGGTACATAAACCTCCACTTCCGTGCTGTCTGCAGGCCGCACGGCGCTTGCCACTTCTTTCCCATCTGCATCCCGGACGCTGTATAAAACGGTAAAGTTTTCATCTGCATTTACTACCCAGGATTCCAGCTTAAACGTTGCCCCGCCGCAGCCGCATGGGGAGGGCGTTACCATAAGCCCAATGCTGCCCCAATGCTCCAAATCAAAATGGGCGTCCGGCACGCTGATTAAGTTCACGCCCCGGTACAGCCCCCCATAAAAGGTAAAATCTGCGGACTGAGGGTAGACGCTGCTTTTCTTCTCATTGCTGCATGCAATAGCCAGGAGGTTTTCCCCTTCCTCCCTGCAGGCGTCTGTGATATCCACACGGAACAGGGAATAGCCCCCCTCATGGTAAAATTCCCCCTTCCCATTGACATAGACTGTCGCCTGCTGGCCGGCTGCTAAGACTTCAAGGAACACGCGGCCTCCTTTTAAGGGCTGCCTGGGCGTTTCAAAGGTTTTGGCATACCAATAGCACCCCCTGTCATAATTGCCGTTCCCGTCGTGCCCGTCCACGGAATTCCAAGTGTGGGGCAGGTCTATGGACTGCCAGCTTTCCGGCATTTTTTCTGGGAGCGGACCGTTTTCTTTGGAAAATTTCCACTTCTGGTTCAGGTTGATGATGTTTCGCATGTGGTTCCTCCTTTTTATGTTTGCATTGCTTTTATTTTGCGTTTGTTCCACTAGAAACATGTGTGAAAAAGGAGGAACATATTTCTAAATTTGGGAAATACTGGGATTTCAGCTAAGAAAGCGGGAGAAAATATGTTTGAGGGCTTTGATTTTACGAATTTTTGGGAAGACAGTGCATATGCATTGGAAGAATATGTGAGCAAACCGCCTTCCGATGAACTAATTGCCAGCGTGGAACAAGAATTAGGTTATAAGTTGCCAGCCTCTTATATTTGGTTGATGAAACAACATATCACCAAAAAGCAAGACGCATAATACGCAGAGCCGGCAGGCTGATTGAAAAGGTGTTTGAGCAGAACGCTGAACAGCGGGCAGTGGATTTAAGGCTTGTACTCCGCACACTTCGGGAAATAGCCGACATTAAGGAACTTACCTCTACGCTTGTCAATTTTATCGGCTTTTTCAAGATGAATTACTCTATCATGACGATTCGCTATTTCCAAATCATGGGTTACAGTAATAATAGTCGTGTTAAATTCTTTGTTCATTTTAAAAAGCAGGGTTACAATTCTTTCTCTGTTCTCCATATCCAGAGACGCTGTTGGCTCATCAGCCAAAATAATTTGAGGTTTCATAATGATTCCTCTGGCAAATACAGCCCTGGCTTTTTCTCCGCCAGAACATTCAAGCGGCTTCTTTTTTAATATTGGTTTAATACCGATTGCATCAACTACACTTTCGAAATCCTCTGGCTTAAACTCTTTTTTCCCAGAGCCTGCGTAAAGTAAAGGCAATTTAATATTATCTTCAATCGTCAAAGAATTGATAAGTGCTGATTCTTGAAGAATAAAACCAATCTTTTGATTTCGCCATTGTGCTAACTCATTTGTATGTAGATTATTAGTGAGTGAACCCAAAAGAGCATATTCACCGTTATAGTTTCTATCTATCAATCCGATAATATTAAGCAAAGAGCTTTTTCCTACTCCAGATTCGCCTACAATGGCAATTTTTTCACCATCTGCGACTTCAAGTTTGAAGTCATTTAATATTGAAATCTGTGCTTTTTTGCTTTCATAGATTTTTTCTTTCACGCTTAAATCAATAATTTTTGTCATTGTAACACCCCCAAGGAAATTGGAATTTTTTTGATTTTCCATAACATACTCTCCGCAGCAATTACTCCGATAAGAATATCAGAAGCAGCTACTAACAATAAAGCCAACCAGTCCATACCTATCAAACCAAATAATCCATATGTGGCAAAGGTGGCATCTTTTCTTAGCCAGCATCCATATCTGTCAAAAGCAGTGATTATAAAAATAACTATTAGGTTAATAAACGAAAGTATCCCGAAATAACCATAAAAAATTTTTTTTAACTTTGAATAACTTAATCCAACCAACAGATTGATTGTAAATTCTTTTAACATTAAACGGACACTGACTAATGCGTTCCAAACAGAAAGACAAGTTATAACTACAAGCAAAACAAAGGCTGTTATGCTTATGATTTTTAAGGTATGAAGATAATACTCATTGAAATAATTATAATTTTCCTGTTGGCTAAAAAAATTAAATTTTAAGCCCAAATTATCTTCGATAACCTCACCTAAATCTGCTATTTGTTCTTTTGTGCTTTGCAGAATTGTAATAT
>ERZ778516.1285-NODE-1285-length-19352-cov-4.871275_pt1 | contig 19352 bp, 15 predicted proteins | sample MGYA00510342_ERZ778516 | MGnify/ENA primary metagenome ERZ778516 (study PRJEB29527, sample SAMN07138961) | mouse gut metagenome | material: feces | host: mouse | place: China:Nanjing | collected 2016-01-25 ... | reverse complement strand
TTGTATGATTTTGATCATGCACTAGATAGTAAATCAGAATCAGATAGAATAATAACTGATGCAGCAAGAGTTATTAAAGCTAAGAGGGAATATATTATAGAAGCACAAAATATAGCTAGAAAGATTGTGAGTACACAAGGTGTAAGAGACATATTCAAATTAAGAGCAAATACATTATATAATAACATTAGTAAGCATATGACAACATTCTAAAATAGAGTATAAGTAGAGTACATATTTATATACAATTCTATAAAAGAGATGTATAAAATACAATAAAATTGTATAAACTATATAGACACATATAATAATATAGAGGTGTTAATATGTTAATCCCAGTTTTCTTTTGAGTTGCTAATCAAGCATCCCATTCAAGAAAATAAAAGTATCTTAGAAGGGAAACCAACTAAGTACTGGGCACCTCTCTGCCCAGAATTGAAAGAAGCCTTTCAATCCAAGATAACCATCCAAACACGAATAGAAATTGGGAGTATAATATTTGGTTATCATATGGAAATATAAAAAGAGTTGAAACAATTGTTTCAACTCTTTTTTGAATATATGGTTATAGATAATTCATCTTAGAGAAATATTCTAAAAATCTTTTTTGTCTTGTATCAATCATCTGCTCTGAATGGATAAAATCAATAAATTCTTGTTCGGATATCCATTTATAAGCTATTGTTTCTCCTTCTTGGAGTGTTATACTGTTTTTTTTACAAGAAGTAACACATAAAAAGGTGTAATAAATACAAGTATTGGATAAATCTCGTCCAATCTCGTAAAATGTATCTTCTAAAATGCCAGTTTCTTCTAAGAGTTCTCTTTTGATACAGGTAAGTTTATCTTCTCCCTTGAGAGCAGAACCTCCTGCGGTTGCTTCAAAATAGCCACCGTAATTTGGTTTGGACCAATCTCGCTGCATCAACAGATAGTCGCCATCAAGATGTCGTACAATCACTTCACATACTAGGTGGTATAATCCATTTGGAATCGGTTCTCCTCGAATCAAATCTATATTTGCGAGTGTTCCATCTTGATAGTATGCATCCCAAATTTCCATGTTAAAACTCCTCATATATTGATAGCTTATCATGTAGTATCGCTAGGTTGATTTGTTTTCTGAATTGGGAAAGATGTTATGCTTTTCCAAATTCAGAAAGCTCTAAACCTGGGTTTTTGTCCAATGCCCATTGAACGCCCCAACTGTTGGTAAATAATAGGAGATATCTTCCCTTGAGGTCCTGAATTCGCTTGGTGTCTGAAGTGAGGTTTAGTTTTTTGGGATCGATATCGTGATTTTCAATCCAGCGGATATATTGATAGGGCAGATGTTCCATTCGGATATCAACATGATATTCGTGTTTTAATCTGTGTTCTAATACTTCAAATTGCAATACGCCGACAACGCCAACAATGACTTCTTCCATACCAGAGTCCAATTCTTGGAAGATCTGAATAGCACCTTCTTGGGCAATTTGAGAGGTTCCCTTGACAAATTGTTTTCGTTTGAGTGTATCTTTTTGACTAACCCTTGCAAAGTGTTCCGGGGCAAAGGTTGGAATGCCTTCATAAATCATTTTATGATTGGCAGTACAAAGTGTATCGCCGATGGAGAAAATACCAGGGTCAAATACACCTATGATATCCCCTGCATAGGCTTCATCAATGACTTCTCTATCCTGTGCCATCATCTGCTGAGGTTGTAATAGTTTCATTTTTTTATTGCCCTGTATATGGAATACTTCCATTCCCTTTTCAAATTGCCCAGAACAGATGCGCATAAATGCAATTCTATCTCGATGAGCTTTATTCATATTGGCTTGAATTTTAAAGATAAATCCAGAAAATGGATTTGTAGCAGGATCAATGATTCCAATATCAGCGCTGCGAGGCAATGGGGAGGTAGTCATGGTGAGAAAATCTCTTAAAAAGGGTTCTACGCCAAAGTTGGTTAGTGCAGAGCCAAAAAATACAGGGGACAAGGTACCATCACTGACACGCTGTTGAGAAAATTCACTGCCAGCCCCATCAAGCAATTCAATATCTTCCAGTAATGTTTGATAGTGCTCTGTGCCAATCACATCTTTTAGTGTTTCGTCCTGTAGGTCTAGTGCAGTGGCTTTTACTTGGTGTTGACCATTATTGGCTTCAAATGCAATCATTTCTTTTAAATTGCGGTCATAAACGCCCTGAAATTCCTTTCCAGAACCAATTGGCCAATTGATGGGATAGGTTTGGATTCCCAGTTCTTGTTCAATTTCTTCCATCAAATCAAATGGATTTTTTGCCTCTCTATCCATCTTGTTGATAAAGGTAAAGATTGGAATATGGCGCATAACACAGACTTTAAATAGCTTTCTGGTCTGATTTTCTACTCCCTTAGAGGCATCGATCACCATTACTGCGGAATCTGCTGCCATCAAAGTGCGATAGGTATCTTCAGAAAAATCCTGGTGTCCTGGAGTATCTAGGATATTGATACAATAATTTTGATATTGAAACTGCATGACAGAAGAAGTAACTGAAATTCCTCTTTGTTTTTCGATTTCCATCCAGTCGGATACAGCGTGTTTTGCGGTCTTTTTTCCCTTAACAGAACCTGCCAAAGAGATTGCACCACCATACAATAAGAACTTTTCTGTCAGTGTGGTCTTACCTGCGTCAGGGTGTGAGATAATTGCAAATGTTCTTCTTCTTGTAATTTCATCTTGTAAATTTGACAATCTAAAACCTCCAATTGATTGATCGTTAGCAGGTTTAATCATACCACGTTTATAATTGATGTGCAATGAAACAATAGATAAAAAATCAAGATGATATGTTTTCATTTTCTATGAGCAATTCACAGAATAGAAAAATATCATCTTGGTTTAAATTCATAGGAAATTAGATGGTTCTAATTTTAATAACCCCTTTGATACTGCGCAGACCTTCTAAAACAGCAGCGCTTACTTCGCCATTGGTATCAATCATTGTATAAGCATAGTTCTTTTTGGATTGATTTAGCATATTTTCAATGTTGATATCAGATAGTGCTGTTGAAATTTTGGACAACATGGTTGGGATATTTTGATGAATGATACAAATGCGAGTTTTTCCACTCTTAGGCATGGAAGCAGCAGGCATATTGACGGAATTTTTAATATTGCCATTTTCTAAATAGTCTATCAATTCTTTTACAGCCATTTTTGCGCAATTGTCCTCTGATTCAGGAGTAGAGGCACCTAGGTGAGGGAAGGATACCACACCAGGAGCAGTCAATTGGGCGTCTGTTGGGAAATCCGTCACATAACAACTTACTTTTTTGATAGCCAATGCGTCGATGATGTCCTGAGCGTCTACCAGTTCACCGCGTGCAAAGTTTAAGATACGTACACCAGTTTTCATCGTTGCGATAGAGGAAGCATTGATCATGCCCTTGGTTTCGCTATTACATGGCACATGGATGGTGATATAATCGCATTTTTCATAAATTTCATTTAAATTAACTGCGTGTTTAACCTGACTAGAAAGTCCCCAAGCCGCTTCTACACTGATATAGGGATCATATCCATAGACAGTCATACCCAAGTCAGCTGCTGCATTTGCCACCAATACACCAATTGCACCAAGTCCAATGATACCTAAAGTTTTACCTGCAATTTCGGGACCTACGAACTGTCCTTTTCCCTTTTCTACCATCTTAGAAACTTCTTCACCTTTTCCAGAAAGGGTTTTGACCCATTCCATAGAATCTGCTACCCTTCTAGAGGAGATTAAAAGCCCTAGAATGACCATCTCTTTTACGGCATTTGCATTGGCACCTGGTGTGTTAAATACGACAATTCCCTGTTCAGAACACTTGTCACATGGGATGTTGTTGACACCCGCGCCAGCACGTGCGATGGCTTTGACAGAGCTTGAAAATTCCATGTCGTGCATAGAAGCACTTCTGACCATAATGGCATCTGGATTTTCAAAATCCTCTGCACAGGAGTATTGATTTTTATCAAACTTTTCTAATCCAATGGGAGATATTTTATTTAAAAGTTTTATTTGAAACATCGAAAAAACCGCCTTTCCAATATATGAAATTTAAGAATTTGCCTTTTCAAATTCCTTCATAAATGATACCAATGCTTCAACACCTTCTATTGGCATTGCATTGTAGATAGAAGCGCGCATACCGCCTACAGAGCGATGCCCCTTTAGATTTGCAAATCCATGTTCAATGGATTGAGCGATGAATTTTTTATCCAGCTCTTCGTTTCCGGTAATAAATGGAACGTTCATCAGGGAACGAGAAGCAGGTTCTACTGTAGCTTGGAATAACTTAGAACTATCCAGAAAATCATAGAGAATGGCTGCTTTTTTCTGATTGATTTGATGCATATTTTCCAATCCACCGATGTCATTTTTTAGCCATTCCAATACCAATTTACAGATGTAGATTGCATAGGTTGGAGGGGTATTATACATAGATTGATTATCTGCATGAATTTGATAACTGAACATAGTTGGAACGGTTGGAGCAACTTCGCCAATCAAGTCTTCTCTGACGATGACAACCGTTAAGCCAGCAGGTCCCATGTTTTTTTGTGCCCCAGCAAAGATAAGCCCGAATTTTGAAATATCCATTGGTTCGGAGAGAATACAGGAGCTGACATCTGCGATAAGTGGAACATTTCCTGTATCTGGAAGTGTGTGATAATGGGTACCATAAATGGTGTTATTTAGGCAGATATAGAAGTAATCTGCATCTTTTGAAAAGGAGGCAGGATCCAATTGTGGAATATAAGAAAAGGTCTTATCTGCACTGGAAGCAACCACGTTGACTTCCCCATATTTTTTAGCTTCAGCATGTGCTTTTTTTGCCCATTGACCGGTTAAAACAAGGTCAATTTTATGATTTTTCATCAGATTCATTGGTATCATTGCAAATTGTGAAGAAGCGCCACCTTGTAAAAACAATACTTTGTAATTATCTGGAATTTGCAAAAGTTCCCTCAATAAACTTTCGCAAGAGGTGATAATTTGCTCATATGTTTTAGAACGGTGGGACATTTCCATAACAGACTGTCCGCTGTTGTTGTAATCTAGCATTTCTTCTGCTGCTCTTTTTAAAACAGATTCTGGCAACATAGATGGACCAGCACTAAAATTATAGATTCTACTCATGATGAATTCCTCCCAATATCTTAATGGATATATTTTTAATTGCAAATCGCGGATAATGATAAGCGATTTGACGAATGATGAAGAATATGGATATTTGTAAAAACAAGTATCGTTTTTAGTTGTGTATTGGTTTATTTTTGTGTTTGCGAATCACACATCAGACAGTGCTATTCTCGCTTAGTGAATCTAAAACAAGTATTCTGAGTGTGTAACAGCAAGATGGGAAATGGGCTTTTATTTGGGTTACAAATAATGGGTGATTCCTACCTATGATTAAAAAATACATAATTTCATTATATTTTTTTTTGATAAGATAGTCAATAGACAAATTTACAAAACAATCTCAAATCAAAATTTTTGTTTGTATATTCCTATTTGATTGCGGCAAAAATAAATACAGAAAAGCACTGGCAAAGGTTTTTGCTGATCCATTTGCCAAACTATACAGAAAGGATACGAAAAGATGAAAAAATCACAATCTAAAAAAGAACATAAAGGATTTTATGCAGCTTTGGGAGTTTGTATTCTAGCAATTGCTGCGGCAGTCTATATTGGTATCAATGGTATGATGAATCGTTTAAACGAAGATCAAACACTGGACTTGAGCGAACCAGAAAGTACGCAAAGTGAGAAAACAAGTGATTGGAATTATCCGAGCACAAAAGATATTACAAAAGATACCACAAAAGAGGTGACAAAACCGGAAAGTGATATTCCAACCGAACAACCAAAAACGGAAGTTTCTATGGCAGAACAGGTTGTTAATCCAGTACAAGAACAACCAATTGAACAAACGCAAGCAACTGCATTACAGTTTATGATGCCTTTGGAAGGGGAAATATTAAATCCATTTAGCAATGGCGATTTGGTAAAATCAAAAACGCTCAAAGAATGGCGTACACATGATGGAGTAGATGTCAAAGCGGTTGCGGATACGCCAGTAAAGTGCATTGCAGATGGCACCATTGAAGAAATCAAAGAAGATCCTATGTGGGGTGTTTGTATTTCTGTGGCGCATACAGGCAATTATGTGAGTTATTATTACGGTTTAAAACCCAATATTGATGTGAAAGTCGGACAGGAAGTGAAAGTAGGCGATGTATTGGGAGCAGTTGGAAATACTGCTGAAATTGAAATTGCCGAAGACAGTCACCTGCATTTTGGTGTGAAAAAAGAAGGCGTTTGGATTGATCCTATGAGTTTGATGGCAGCATAAAATAGAGGGCTATTGATTGGATAGGGCTTGATAAAATTTTATCATGATGATATAATTAAAGTACCTGCTGAGAAGATATTTATGATATTTTCTCAGCAGCTTATATTTTGAGCAGCTTTAAGGAAGTGATCGAGTTGAAGCGTTTTAAAAAATGTTTTCTAGAAATCACCAATGTTTGTAATTTGGATTGCAGTTTTTGCCCCAAAACAAAGCGTTCTCCTCATTTTATGAATCGGACAGAATTTCTTTGTGCGCTAGAACAAATTAGGCAGTATACGGACTATCTTTATCTCCATGTGATGGGAGAACCGACAATTCATCCGGAGTTGTCCGAATTTTTAAAAATTGCACAACAATATCGATTAAAGGTTGTTTTGACTACAAATGGAACCCAATTGCATCAAAAATCATTGGTGGATATGTTGTTACATGCAGGTGCACTCTATAAAATTCATATTTCTTTACATAGTTTTGAAGCGAACGCCTCTACTCAGTCCATACAAGACTATTTGACATCTGTCACTGATTTTGCAAAAAGAGCAGTAGGGGAGACAAATATCATTGTTGCTTTTCGATTTTGGAATTTAGATCATGAGATTGTGGCAGGACAAAATCAACTCAACCAGTGGTTTTTCACCCAATTGGAACAGGCTTTTGCATTGGATTTTTTGATAAAGTCCCGGTGTGATTTTAAAAAGGACATTCAATTAGCCACCCGAACCTTCCTACAATTTGCAGAACGATTTGAATGGCCTGAAATAAGCAATGTAACCGATTCTCAGCCGCGTTTTTGTTATGGGCTTCGAGATCAATTTGCAGTTTTATGTAATGGAACAGTAGTCCCTTGTTGTCTAGATCATGAGGGAGATATTGCATTGGGAAATTTATTTGACACACCTTTAGAAGAAATTTTGCAAACACCTCGCGCCAAAATGATATATGATGGATTTTCTAGGCGTCAGGCAGTAGAGGCGCTTTGTCAAACTTGTGGGTATTCCCTTCGATTTGGATAATTATGGACGAGGAATCAAATCCAAGTCATTTCCACTGAGGACCAAGATATCACCGGGTTTCATCATAGTAGATCCTTTGGGGACAACGACTTCTTGTTTTCGTTTGATCATGACCACCAATATTTCTTCTGGAATATCAGCCTCCATAATACTCTTATTTGCCCAAGGATTATCATCTTGGATAGTCAGTTCCACCAATTGTGTACTGTTTTCCTCCTGATAGTCGTTAAATGTTTTGGCAACAGGAGATTCTTCTTCTACTAGGTTTAGTTTGCGGGCAATCAGTGGAATGAAAGAACCCTGAATGGAAACACTAAATAGCGATACGAAGAATACAATGTGAAAGATGTCATTTTTGATGGCGACATTGTAGGTAAGCGCATAGATTGCAAATACGATTGAAGCAGCTCCACGGAGTCCCACCCAAGACACAAAAAGCTGTTGTTTTATCGGCGTTTTAAACCAGGATAAAATCAAAAAAGTCGCAAGAGGACGAGCAACTAGAAGGATGAATATTGCAATGGCACAGGCAGACAGTGCGATTTTGGGCAGATGAGAGGGAAAAGAGAGCAGCCCTAAGGTGAAAAACAACAATATTTGCATAAGCCAAGAGATGCCGTCGAAAAAGTGAACGAGACTTCTCTTGTGAATAAAACGCGTATTTCCCAGGTAAATGCCCACGATATAAACGCATAAATAACCATTTCCTCCGATGGTTTCACTAAAGGCATAGGCTACAATTGCAATGGCGGTGACAAAGATGGGATATAGACCGTCAATTTCTAGATTGACGCGTTTGAGTACAAAACCAGATAATTTTGCAAGTACAAAGCCGACCAAGATACCAAATACAATCTGATATAACAACACCAATCCCAATGAAGTTTCTGTATCATTTGACATCAATGTAAGGGTAACAATGGTCAGCATATAGGCAACGGGGTCATTGCTTCCGCTTTCGATTTCAAGTAAGGATGCCAAACCCCCTTTTAGGTTGAGCTTTCTAGAACGCAGGATGGCAAATACAGAAGCAGCGTCGGTAGAGGCGATAACAGAACCAATCAGTAACCCTTCCAGTAGTGTTGTTTTTAGCACCAAATGACAAAATAATCCCGTGGTAATGGCTGTGATAACAACGCCAAGTGTAGACATTAAAATAGAACGCACTGCTACTGGTTTTGCAATCTTCCAGTTGGTGCTAAATCCGCCATAGAACATAATGAAGACCAATGCAAACGAACAAATTTTACGGGCAACTTCATAATTGGAAAAGGCGATTCCCCCGGGACCATCTGAGCCAAGCAACATACCAAGCACCATAAAAATAAGCAGTGTTGGGATACCAAATCGATACAGCAGTTTACTGGACGATACTGCAACCAGTAAAATGACTCCAATTGCCAACATAAATTCAATCAAATCAAAAACTCCTTTCTTTACAAAAAATACCACTTTATTATATCAAGAATATGCAAATGGTGCAATTTTGTTTGTTTTAGTTTTAACAAATTTTTAACGCTTTTTTAAAAATTGATTCTGGTATCAAAAAAGCCATTTTTTTAAAGATTTTGGATAATCAGATTGGATAAAATTTATACAATTTAAACAGATAATAACTTTATAAATAGACAATACTTGTATATTTATAGCAAATATGGTACAATTATATTTTATAAAGAGAATTTCATGGAGAAAGGAGTATACCCCTATGAAAATACAGGAATCCGGGGAGAATTATTTAGAGACGATTTTGCTGCTGCATAATAGAAACGGCTATGTTCGTTCCATTGATATTGCAAATGAGCTTGATTATAGTAAGCCGAGTGTTAGCAGAGCGATGGGGATTTTAAAAAATGCAAATTTAATTATGGTAGAACCTGGCGGAAACATTGTTTTAACAGAAGAAGGACAGAAAAGGGCAGATGCCATTTATGAACGGCACTGTTTTATTTCCGAATATTTGAAAACAACGTTGGGAATTAGCCCAGAAATTGCCAGTCAAGATGCTTGTCGAATTGAACATATTATCAGTGAGGAAACCTTTAAAAAAATCAAACAGTTCTGTAAACAGTCATCAAAATAAATTAAGATACAGAAATGGGGTTTTAGAATGCTTGAACAGGTAAATTTAAAAAAAGCGATTACAAAGGAGGAATATCAATCAGAAGCCGACCGATTAAAAACGGAATTGACCATGTTACAACAGGAAATGAAGCAGATTGGTTTGCCGGTGATTATTTTATTTGAGGGATGGGGAGCAGCTGGAAAGGGCAGTGCGATTTCTAAAATGATTTTAAATCTTGATCCTCGTGGTTTTAAAGTTTATTCTACGATAGATGCCACACAAGAGGAACAGCGCAAACCGATTATGCACCGTTATTGGTCTAAAATTCCTGCACATGGAAATATCTCTATTTTTGATAGAAGTTGGTATCAGGATATTTCCATAGCGCAGTTGGAAAAACATATTTCCAAAGAGGAGTTAAATCGTCGTACCGAAAGTATTAAAACATTTGAACGACAACTTTCTGATGACGGTTATCTCATTATCAAATTTTTCTTACACATCAGCAAAAAAGAGCAAAAGAAGCGTTTTGATAAGCTCAAAGAAGAAAAATCAACTGCTTGGCGCGTGACCAGTTTGGACAAAGAACGCAATAAAAACTATGATAAATATTATGAAGTATTTGATAATATGCTGATCAATACCAATACTTCTGATGCTCCTTGGCATCCAATTGGAGCCGAAGATACGAGGGGGGCAATGTTTAATATTTATACAATATTGGTAAACAACATCAAAAATGCAATTGCCAAAAGACGTGCTCAAAAACAAGTACCTCAAGTGGAAATTCCAACGATTTCTGTTCCTCAGACAATCCATTTGATAGAGGTTCCAAAGCTCTCTGAAATCAATCTCAATAAAACGATAACAGACGAAGATTATAAAAAATTATTGGGAAAAGCACAAGAAAAACTGCATAAGCTACACAATAAACTCTATCAAAAGAAAATACCAGTGATTATCTGTTATGAGGGTTGGGATGCCGCTGGAAAGGGTGGAAATATTAAGCGTGTTGCTGCTGCACTTGACCCACGTGGTTATGAAGTAAATCCCATTGCAGCCCCAGATAAAACCGAATTGGCACATCACTATCTTTGGAGGTTTTGGAATCAACTTCCAAAAGCAGGTCACATTGCTATTTTTGACCGCACTTGGTATGGTCGTGTGATGGTAGAGCGGATAGAGGGCTTTTGTAGTAATGAAGAATGGCATCGCGCTTATACCGAAATCAATGAGTTTGAAAAAGAACTGTATGACTGGGGTGCAATTATTGTAAAGTTCTGGATACACATTGACAAAGAAGAGCAACTCAAACGCTTTGAGGATAGGCAAAATACCCCTGAAAAGCGTTGGAAGATTACGGACGAAGATTGGAGAAACCGCGAAAAATGGGATGACTATGAAGTGGCGATCAATGATATGTTACAATACACTTCCACCGATTTTGCCCCTTGGACAATTATAGAATCAAAAGACAAAAAATTTGCTCGTATCAAAGCGATTAAAACGCTGATCAATCAAATTGAAATCCGATTGGGAAAATAATGATGATAAAAACAAAGGGCTGGTTCAGCCTTTTGTTATTTTATGTACTGAAAGTTAATTGAATCAAGAAAAAAAGGAGGAATCCAAGTGCTGAAACAATTTATCAGCTACTATAAGCCCCATAAAAGATTGTTTTTTATGGATATGTTTTGTGCATTTATTGTTGCAATTTGCGATTTGTTTTATCCCATAATTGCCGGGGATATGATTGATGATTATGTGCCAAATAAAAATTTACGTATGATCATCATTTGGTCGGTCGCTCTGTTTTTGATTTATTTATTAAAAGCTGGGCTCAACTGGTTTATTCAATATTATGGTCATATAGTAGGAGTGCGAATGCAGGCGGATATGAGAAGAGATATTTTTCAGAAACTGCAAAAGCTACCGTTTTCCTATTTTGATGAAAATAAAACAGGTACCATTATGTCACGCATTATGAATGACCTGATGGATATTTCAGAATTGGCACATCATGGACCAGAGGATTTGTTTATCTCTGTGATTTCATTGATAGGAGCTTTTGTAATTCTCTGCACCATCAATGTTCCATTGACTGTCATTGTTTTTATTGCAGTTCCACCAATTGTGCTGTTTTCGATTAAGATGAGAAGGAGCATGAGTGAAGCCTTTACAAAAACCCGTGAAGAAATTGCAGAGGTCAATGCCACATTGGAAAATTCTATTGCAGGGATTCGAGTTTCTCGCGCTTATACCAGTGCCAAACAGGAGCAGAAAAAATTTGACTACCACAATGAAAATTTCAAACGTGCCAGAGGTGCTGCCTATAAAGTGATGGCACACTTTTTCTCTGGAATGGGTCTATTTACCGATTTGCTTTATCTGTTGGTTTTGGTAGCAGGTGGATTATTTTACTATTATGGAATCATTGGGGTCGGTGATTTTGCAAAGTATCTGTTATTTATTACGATGTTTTTAAATCCAATCAAGCGTTTGGTACAGTTTTATGAGCAGCTTCAAAATGGTATGACCGGGTTTGAACGCTTTCGTCAAATTATGGCGGTAGAGGAGGAGCCAGAACATCCCAATGCTATTTCAGTGGAAAAATTAAAGGGTACTATTGATTTTAATCATGTGAGTTTTCAGTATGAAACGGTTACCAATGGAGAGGATTCTCTACAAAGTGACCGCAAAGATATGGTGATCAGAGACCTTTCTTTACATATCGATCAGGGAAAGACAGTCGCAATTGTAGGACCATCTGGAGGGGGAAAAACAACACTTTGCCATCTGATTCCTAGATTTTATGAGGTGTCTTCTGGCAATATTACCATCGATGGCTATGATATTACCGAATTAACTCGTATGTCATTGCGCAAAAGTATTGGTATGGTGGCACAAGATGTATTTTTATTTACTGGTACCATTCGAGATAATATTGCCTATGGCAACCCCAATGCAACCGATGAACAGGTGATTCAAGCCGCTCAAAAAGCAAATATTCACGATTATATTATGAATTTAGAAGATGGTTATGATACCTATATTGGCGAAAGGGGCGTAAAGCTCTCTGGAGGGCAAAGACAACGCATTTCCATTGCAAGGGTATTTTTGAAAAATCCATCTATTTTGATTTTAGATGAAGCGACTTCAGCGCTGGACAATGCCACAGAAATGTTGATACAAGGGGCATTGGAAAAGCTGGCAAAGGGAAGAACCTGTATCATTGTGGCACACCGTCTGTCTACGATTAAAAATGCCGATGAAATTATTGTCTTGACCGACGAGGGAATTCAAGAGCGCGGAAGCCATATGGAGTTATTGAATAGACAGGGAATGTATGCACAATTGTATCAATATCAATTTAAAAGTCAAGAGAAGTCATAATTGGTTAATCGGATAACCATGAGAAAATGGACATCCTATTTGTATAGTTTGAAAGAAAAAATCATAAGTAGATGGTCTAACAGGTCATTACAATCAAATAAGGCACTGCAATAGAGTTGCAGTGCCTTATTTTATTTCTTTTTAAAACTATTTTCTTCTCCACGGAGTAGGCGTTTGATGTTGCTGCGGTGCATAAAGATGACCAATAATGAAATAAGACTTGCCAGCAAAACTTCTAAACCAATCTGTGGAGCATGTTGGATATTGCGGATAACTGCCAGTGCAATGGGAAAGGCAATCGCACAGGCGATAGAGCCAACAGAAACAATTTTGGTAATCAATGTGAAGATTAAAAATACAATTAAACAACATAAAAATGCGATGGGTTCTAACATGATCAGACCACCTGCGGAGACTAAAATGCCTTTTCCACCTTTAAATCCATAAAAGATGGGGAAAATATGCCCCAATAGCGCACAGAACGCTGCTGCATATTCGCCGATAAAATTATCCGGCTGTTGGGCGACAAAGGTAAATAGCAGTCTGGCAATTAAAACTGCCAAAATTCCTTTGGATAAATCTCCTAATAGTGTTAGTACGGCAGGACCCTTGCCCAAAGTACGCAACACATTGGTCATACCAGCGTTGCCACTTCCAAAATCGCGGATATCCTTTTTGGCAAATAATTTGGTTACAATGATTGCAAAGTTGATGCTTCCAAATAAGTAAGCAATGACAACTGCAACGATGAGACAGATAATAGAGATTGCTGACATAACAAAGCCCCTTTCCAGTAGTTATTTTGTGTCTTTTGTATCGCGTTCTCGAACAATCAAGCGGATGGGGGTACCATTTAACCCAAAGGATTCACGTATTTGATTTTCAATATAGCGCTGATAGGAGAAATGAAATAAATCTGCGCGGTTGACAAATGCGACAAAGGTTGGTGGGTTGGTGCTAGGTTGGGTCATATAGTAAATTTTTAGACGTTTACCTTTATCAGAGGGAGGTTGTACCCTCGCGGTGGCATAGGCGAGTAGATCGTTTAATACGCCAGTAGAAATGCGAATGGAGTTTTGCTCTTTGACTTTTTGAATCATTTCATATAATTTATTTAAGCGCTGACCGGTTTTGGCAGAAATAAATACAAAGGGAGCATAAGACATAAAACTAAAACTCTTTTCCAATTCTTGAGTCATTTCCTTCATCGTGCGGTCTGTCTTATCCATAACAGCATCCCATTTGTTGATGGCGATGATACATCCTTTTCCTTGTTCATGTGCATATCCGGCGATTTTGCTGTCCTGTTCTGTAAAGCCTACATTGGCATCAATTAAAATGACACAGACATCGCTGCGATCTACTGCCATATGTGCACGTAATACACTGTACCGTTCGATGTTTTCCAATACCTTTGATTTGCGGCGGATACCTGCTGTATCGATAAAGACAAACTTACCAAATTCATTTTCCACCAAGCTATCGGTTGCATCTCGAGTGGTTCCCGCAATATCGGAAACAATCATGCGTTCTTGACCAGTAATTTTATTCACTAAGGAAGATTTTCCAACATTAGGTTTCCCCACAACGGCGACTTTGATAACATCTTTATCATAATCAGGTTGTTCTTCTTCTGGAAGCAATTCATAGATACAATCTAACAAATCGCCAGTGCCATGCCCATGGGCAGCAGAGATTTGAATTGGATCGCCCAATCCTAGATTATAGAATTCATAAAATTCTGCGGAAGGTTCTCCAACACGGTCACATTTATTAACACATAAAATAATTGGTTTTCCGGTTTTCAGCAGCATATCTGCTACTTCGTGGTCGGTTGCTGTGACACCATCATGAATGTCTGTAATGAGAACAGTGACATCGGCGGTGTCAATGGCAATTTGTGCTTGTCTGCGCATCTGCATTAAGATCACATCATCAGAACTTGGCTCAATTCCTCCAGTGTCAACCAACATAAACTGTTTTCCACGCCACTCACACTCAGAGTAAATGCGGTCACGAGTGACGCCTGGTGTATCTTCTACAATGGACAGACGCTGCCCAATTAATTTATTGAATAGGGTGGATTTTCCTACATTTGGGCGGCCAACGACCGCTACAACTGGTTTTGCCATATTTTTATCCTTTCTTTATCGAGCTTCTTCTAATATGCCGTGTAAAAGTGCGTCGCCTTCTGGTTGTATCATTTTGATTCGGATGTTTAGTGCCTGTTCTACATCCTTTACCGTATAGTCATCTAAAAACTTATCCTGTTCATGTCGAAGCATACAATTGGGAAGTATGAGTACATCGCCCAAATCCTTGTCCTTGAGTTGTTTGATTAAGTCTGTTGCAGTCACCAGACCAGCAACAGTAATGCTTTCTCCAAAATAGTCATTGCGAATAGGATATACAATACCATGCAAATTATGCCATTTTTTACTTGCACAGTCAATCAGTTCTTGAATGAAGGGAGCGGCATCCGTTCCAGTAGCAATTGAAATCGAACGGGTGAAATCGTCTTGGGGTAAAGAATGATAACATTCCCAGAAATTTTCTTTTAACAAGGCAATCACACCGACACCGTTTTCAAGCTGTGCAAAATCCTCATAAAAATCGGCTTGGGGCAGTGGCATTTCTGCTCTTAAATAAAATTCATCTGAGGCATATGCCAAACGGGTTTGATGGATTTGAAAGAATGTGTCTGTAAAATGGTTGATGGTTTCAATCACAGCTTGGGCGGTTTCTTTTTGATAGCGTTCTAGGGGGTATAGTCCTTGACGGAATTTGGTAAGTCCAACTGGAACACAAGCAATACTCTGTACACCTGGATAAAGTGCTCCCAAATCCTGTAAGGTTTTTTGAAGTTCGGTTCCATCGTTGATACCAGGGCAAAGCACCAGTTGACAATTGACAGTAATGCCTGCTTGGGTGAGTTGTCGGATATAGTCCAATGTTTCACCAGCAAAGCGATTTTTCATCATCTGACAGCGAAGTTGAGGATTGGTGGTGTGGACAGAGATGTTGATTGGGCTGATTTTCATTTTGATGATGCGGTCAATTTCCTGCTGTTTGAGATTGGTTAGGGTGATATAATTTCCAAATAGAAAAGAGAGTCTGGCATCATCGTCCTTAAAGTAGAGGGACTTTCGCATATTGGGCGGCATTTGGTCTACAAAACAAAAGATACATTGATTGGTACAACTGTGTTGTTTATCCATCAAGTAGGTTTCAAATTCCAGTCCGATTTCTTCATATTGTTGTTTATAGAGTTTATATGCAAAATAAGTGTGTTCTTGTCTGCGAAATACCACCTTTAATACTGTTTCAGTCAGATAAAATTGATAGTCCAATATGTCCTGAATGGGATTTCCGTTGATAGAGATGAGTACATCTTTGGGGCGAATTCCTTTTTGGTCACAAATGCTATTTGGTATAACATTTTGAATTGTCACTGACATTCTTTCCACCTTCTTTCTAAAAGATAGATTGTGAAAAAAATGCCGCCCTTTGACAAAGGCGGCATTTTTTCAGTTAATTAACTTACATTTACAATTACGCGAATAGAAACATTTTGCAATTATGCTTCTTTTTTAATAACTTGAACACCTTTGTAGTATCCACAGTTTCCGCAAACTTTATGTGGAGCTTTTAATTCGCCACATTGTGTACATTTAGAAAATGCAGGCATATCTAATTTCCATACTGCTGAACGTCTTTTATCACGTCTTGCTTTAGAGACTTTTCTCTTTGGTACTGCCATAATCAGGCACCTCCTTTATCAACGCTAAAAGTTTATTTGAGTAGTTCACCCAACACTGCAAAGCGAGGATCAACAAACTTATCTTGGCAATCACAGCTGCCTTTGTTCCAATTTTGTCCGCATTTACTGCATAAACCCTTACAGTCTTCGCTGCAAAGCAGCTTTGATGGTAGATATAAGAGTATATCGGATAAGATCAAGTCGTCTAAGTCCAACTGAAAATCTTCTACTAAAATATACTCATCATTGTCTGTGTGGAGTTCATGAACTAGAATATGCTTGAAATCGTAATGGAATGCCCTTTCAAACTCATCTAGACAGCGGTCGCAATTTACGCGGAGAATAACGTCTACAGAAATAGTCAGTGTTACAATGTTTGCTTTGTTTTGAATATTTCCCTTTACCACAATTGGTACAAAAAATGGATAGGTACCAAATAACTGATATTCTGAAAGGTCTAGCGTATAATCAAGCGGTAAAACCTCTCCGACATTTTCAAAAAGCTGTTTTAAATCAATAGACATAACGACACCTCATCATGCTGTGCCATAATATTATAATATAACTTGGCACGACTGTCAACCTAAAAATATGATTTTGTAAAAATACTCATGTTTTTTGTCGATAAACTGCTGATTTTTTCCAGTGAATTCCATTTTGATGATGTAAAGTCCATTTTCAGATATAAAACCATGGTTTATCATATTTATTATAACATACCTGAATTGGTATGTCTATTTGTATTTGAATGATAGTTTATGCAAGTTGTCTTTTGGTTGACTGGATTTGAAGGGAGGTTTTTTGATGATGTAATGAGAAGTACTGATCAATATAAAAGATGTATACATAAATTTTATAAAAGGTCGATAAGTGTTTGCTTTGATATGGTTTCTTGCGTGTTTGTGATAGAATTCTTATGATATTGCAGTTGCAAGAATATCCATTTGTGAATTGTTTTGCAGTGATATGGATTTTGTACTCAATGATTGGATAAAACTTTAAATGAAGGGAATACCGCTAAGATGGTATTCCCTCAATACATTGTTATGTTTGATTAAAACGGAACCTGTCGGTCAAACTTTTAAGTGCTTTTGCTTGCGCGTCCAACTGTTCACTGACCGCGGCACTTTGTTCGGCGGTGGCGGAGTTTGTCTGTACTACTGTAGATAGTTGAGAAATTTCAATCTTTGTTTGCTCCATCGTATTGGCTTGCTGTTGAGAATCTAAAGCAATATAGTTGATGATATCTGCAATTTCCTGAGCGCTATTCACCGAATGGGTAAGAGATTGCGCAGTTGTTTGTGTAATCGTAACACCATGTTCTACTGCGCTGAGGCATTGCTGAATTAAAACTGCGGTATTTTTTACCGCTTCGCTACTTCTTTCAGATAAGATGCGCACTTCATCTGCTACGACGGAAAAACCTTTACCAGAAACACCAGCACGTGCTGCTTCTACCGCTGCATTTAGGGCGAGAATGTTCGTTTGAAAAGCGATGTCTTCAATGCTTTTTACAATTTTTTTGATGTCATTTGCAGAGGTATTAATTTGTTCCATAGCAGAACTTAATTCGGTCATATGTTGATTGGACAGTTTGATTTCTTCGCTGGTGGAGTCGGTTTTATCCTTTGCAAATTCTGCTTTTTTAGATGCTTGTTTCATTTGATTGGTAAGCTGTTCGATGGATTCTACCATTTGTTCCAATGTATTTGCCTGTTCGGTGTTTCCAGAAGCAAGAGATTGTGCGCCATAAGAAATTTGAGCAGAGTCATCAGCGAGTAAATTTGCTGATTTGCTGATATGTGAAAGTGTTTGGTTTAATGAGAGGGTGATTCTTTCCAAGGCTTTTTCAATGGGTGCAAAATCTCCAATGTATTCGATATGATTGCCACTTCCAGTGATATCGCCATCTGCAATGGCTTCTAATTTGCAAGAAATGTCGTTAATATATTTGGATAGGATTTCTTTCGTTTGGAGCATGGCATAGGTAAGATGACCGATTTCAGAGGTATCCGGTGTTAATTTGGAATCAGTAGATAGATTTCCACTGGAAAAAGAAAGCATTTCTGTTTCAATCTGTACGATAGGATTGATAACTTTTTTACGTATGATAACTGCAGAGAAAAATTGTAATGCAATTACAAATGCAATAAAGAGCATGGTAATAATTTCAAAAATAACAACAATTTGATTCATTTTCTGTAGTTGTTTGGCAGAACGGTCATACAACGTTTGTAAGAATTGTGTTTTTAAACTGTTGATCTCTATGGTAACAGAAGAATAATCTTCTCCATAAACGTACTCAAGTGCAGTTTCTTGATCACCCGCTTGTACTTGTTTCATTGCATTTTCTTCTAGTGGTACCAATAGATTAGAAAGAGAGGACATCTTTTGAATGATTTGTTGTTCTTCTGATGTAAGACCGATGGCTTTCATGTTGTCAACGCTGATATCTCGATTTTTAGCAACATTTACTTCGTTCCAATAGTTGTCATAGTGAACTTTATCAGCAGTGGCGGCGTAGGCACGCGCTTCATTGGTCAGATAAGAAGAAGCATTCATAAATTGATTGGCATAATAAGTCAAATTAAAACGATCTTCGGACGACTTTTGTGCATTGGAGAAATTAAAAAATGTTGTGATAAATAAGACTGCTATCAAGAGACCCACAACAATGCAGCTACTATTTAAAATGGTAGTTAATGTAGATTGTTTGATGGCTTGTTTCATAAGATGACTCATTCC
>ERZ778516.1283-NODE-1283-length-19422-cov-5.458305_pt1 | contig 19422 bp, 15 predicted proteins | sample MGYA00510342_ERZ778516 | MGnify/ENA primary metagenome ERZ778516 (study PRJEB29527, sample SAMN07138961) | mouse gut metagenome | material: feces | host: mouse | place: China:Nanjing | collected 2016-01-25 ... | reverse complement strand
CCCTTGCATAAGAACCAAGCTCCCGCCTTTGATATGGCTGAAATCCTTCCTGTTACAACCTCGCCATCACAGTTCAGGATATAACAGATAAAACCGCCCGATGCATTTTATGCATCGGGCGGTTGTTCTATTTCAGGAACTACGATTCGGTTTTGCCTTCCGGCTCCACAGTATCCTCCTGCCCTTCAGAATCAGATTCCCCGGTTTCGTCCGCAATTTCTTCATCTTTTGGGGTGCGTGCCAGTGTTACCACCCGGCTGTCCTGCGCCACCCGCATTACGCGCACGCCTCCGCCATACCGCGACTGCACAGTAATTTCGCTGACTGGAATCCGGATAATGACCCCGTCATCGGTAATCATGATGATATCATCATCCTCATCCACCATCTTGACCCCTGCAACCATACCGTTTTTCTCAACATAATAGTTCCGGATTCCCTTGCCGCCGCGGGACTGCAAACGATATTGGCCAATATCGCTTCTGCGCCCCAGACCGTTTTCCGAAACGGTGAGAACCAAAGCGCCATCCCGGACCCGCGCCATACCGATGACCTCGTCCCCTTCATCGAGGGTGATCGCTTTCACGCCGCGCGCTGTACGGGAAAGCGGCCGCGCATCCTGCTCGTCAAACCGGATCGCCATGCCTTGGCGGGTTGCGACGATCAGTTCACTGCTGCCGTCAGTCAGGCGAACCCAGGCAAGCTCGTCGTCCTCGTCCAGCCCAATCGCAATCAGGCCGCCCTTGCGCACATTTCTATACTGAGAAAGCGGGGTGCGCTTGATAATTCCCTTGCGGGTGACCATCACAAGGAACTGGTCCTCATCGAATTCGCTGACTTTGATCATCGAAGTGACCTTTTCATCCGCGTCGATCTGGAGCAGGTTGACAATATTGGTCCCACGTGAGGTACGGGATCCCTCCCCGACTTCATATCCTTTCAGCCGGAAACAACGTCCTTTGCTGGTGAAGAACATAACATAATCATGGGTCGAGCAGACGAACAGTTCCTCGACAAAATCCTCTTCTCGCCGGGTCATGCCGGAGATGCCGCGTCCACCGCGCCGCTGGGTTCTATAAGAGTCCATCAGCTGGCGTTTCAGGTAGCCGAAATGGGTGAGGGTAATTACACAGTCTTCGACCGGGATCAAATCCTCAATATCCACCTCTCCGCTGACCGATACAATCTCGGTCCGGCGCTCATCGGCGTATTTCTCCCGCATCACCGAAAGTTCGTCCTTGACGATCTGCATCACCTTTCCATAATCTGCGAGGATCTCCTCGTAACCTGCCACCCGTTCGATCAGAGCGGCAAGTTCCTCTTCGATTTTGATCTGCTCCATACCGGACAACCGCCCAAGCTGCATGGCAACGATCGCCGACGCTTGTATATCGGTGATCCCAAACCGGGCAATCAGGTTGACCTTGGAATCGTTGGAATCCTTTGAATGCCGGATGATCGAGATAACCTCGTCAGTATGGTCACAGACCAGCTTCAACCCTTCCAGCACATGTTCCCGCTCTTTTGCCTTGCGCAGGTCGTATTTAACCCGGCGGGTGACAACTTCTCCCTGGAAGTCGATATAGTGGGTCAGCATCTCCTTGAGCGGCATGACCTTGGGTATCCCGTCAACCAGGGCAAGCATAATCACACCGACCGTATCCTGCATCTGGCTGTAGGAGTAAAGCTGGTTCAGCACCACCTGTGCATTTGCATCCCGTTTCAGCTCAATTACGATGCGCATACCATCCCGGTCGGACTCGTCCCGCAGGTCAGAAATCTGCTCGATCCGCTTGTTTTTAACCAGCTCGGCAATGTGTTCGATCAGGCGCGCTTTGTTCACCATATAGGGAATCTCGGTCACAACGATCCGTTCCCGCCCGGCGTTCATCTCCTCAATCTCGGCGCGGGCGCGCAGCATCAGTCTGGCCCGTCCGGTCGCATATGCTGCCCGGATACCGGCCCGGCCCATAATCACCCCGCCTGTCGGGAAATCCGGCCCTTTAATATGCTGCATCAGCTCATCCAATCCCGCATCCGGATTGTCGATCAGCAGGTTGACTGCGTCAATTACCTCACCAAGATTGTGGGGTGGGATATTGGTTGCCATGCCGACCGCGATCCCGGTAGAACCGTTGACCAGCAGGTTCGGAAAACGGGAGGGGAGGACAACCGGTTCCTTGAGGCGGTCGTCGTAGTTATTGGTGAAATTGACCGTATCCTTGTCGATATCGGTCAGCATCGAAAGCGACATCCGGCTCATCCGGCTTTCGGTATAACGGTAGGCAGCCGGCGGGTCACCATCGACCGAACCAAAGTTCCCATGCCCGTCGACCAACGGATAACGCATAGAAAAATCCTGTGCCAGGCGCACCATTGCGTCATAGACCGATGCATCCCCATGCGGATGGTACCGGCCCAGCACCGATCCGACCGTATCCGCACATTTGCGGTATGCCTTATCGGGAGTAAGCCCGTTTTCGTGCAGGGTATAGAGAATCCGCCGGTGTACCGGCTTCAGGCCATCACGTACATCCGGCAATGCGCGGCTGACAATGACCGACATCGAATAATCAAGGAATGATTTTTTCATCTCGCTTTCGATGTCCACCTGCTGTATCCGTTGTTCGACAATGTCCGGGACAAACAGCGCGTCCTTTTCGTTGTCGTTTCCTCTCTCTTTGCTCATGTATTCATCTCCTGTTCCGATGCGTCAGTTTCAAACGAACCGTCCAATGGCAGTTTTTTGGGTAAATCCTGCCGCTTGCAGGCCCTAACTGACGATCTGATGGGGCTTTTCAAAGTTTTTGCAGACTTCTTCAAGCAGCGCGTTGAGCGCGCCGGCCTGTGCCTGTATCTCCTGTTTTGGGATCAGGAGGCATCGTTTTTCGTCCAGCATAATCATATAAAGATTTTCGCTGGTCCTGACCGACTGGATGGTGTGCCAGAAGGTTTCCGCCTTCTGATCCCCCACATGTTCGATAAACCGGTTTGGATAGAAATCCACTGTAATCTCGCTGCGCAGATAGGTAACCCTTTCATATTGCTTCTTCAGCATCTTGCGCAGGGCTTTTTCGTAAAAAAACCGATAGTAGCAAAGCCCATAGATACCAGACCCGATCAGCACTGCAACGATAAACCAGGAAAGCCCATTCATAGGGATTCTCATAAACCAGAGTGCAGCCAGATAGATAATCCCGAACGCCAGCTGGATAGAACCAAGCAGGATGGTCCTTTTCCTCCCCTTTTCGATTGATTCCCTGCCCATAATCATCTGGAATGTGACATAATCCTCAAATGGGATGTGGTAGGTAAGGGTGAACAGCTTCGCCAGCCGCTGTTCCGTTTCCCGGATTTCGGAAACTTCCACATCCCCGGCGGCGGCTTCATCAAGTAGCTCCTGCATCATCTCTTCGGAGGTATCGCTCACAATCTCGGTGTCAAAATCCTGCTCACTCATCTGTTCGCCTCCTTAAATATCCAGATTCTTCACGTATTTTGCGTTCTGCTCAATGAATTCCTTACGCGGCGCGACTTTATCCCCCATCAGGATGGTAAAAATTTCGTCCGCCTTGACCGCGTCCTCCATCGAAACCCGCAGCATTGTCCGGTTGGCGGGATTCATTGTCGTTTCCCAAAGCTGCTCCGGGTCCATCTCACCAAGGCCCTTATACCGCTGAACATCACATTTTCCGTTGCCATCCGGCGCAAGCTCCTGGATACATTTGTCACGCTCTTCGTCCGAGAAGGCATACCGAACCTGTTTGCCGCGGCTGACCTTAAAGAGCGGCGGCTGTGCGATGCAGATATGGCCATTTTCGATCAGCGGGCGCATAAACCGGAAAAAGAAGGTCAGCAACAGGGTCCGGATGTGCGAACCGTCAACATCCGCATCCGCCATAATGATGATCTTGCCATACCGCAGCTTGGAAAGGTCGAATTCGTCCCCAATCCCGGTGCCCAGCGCTGTGACGACCGGCATCAGCTTGTCATTGCCATAGACTTTATCCAGGCGCGCCTTTTCCACATTCAGCATCTTTCCCCAAAGCGGCAGGATCGCCTGAAATTTACGGTCACGCCCCATCTTCGCAGAGCCACCCGCCGAATCTCCCTCGACGATATAAATTTCGGTACCCTCCTGTCCCCGTTGGGAACAATCAGCCAGCTTGCCCGGCAGGGAAGCTGTCTCGAGCGCGGATTTGCGTCGTGCCATCTTGCGGGCGTTCTGTGCAGCCTCCCGCGCGCGCGCCGCATTGATCGACTTCTCAAGGATTGCCCGCGCAACCGATGGGTTTTCTTCAAAATAGGTGGTCAGCTTGTCGCTTACCAGCGCGCTTACCATTGCACGCATCGAGGTATTTCCGAGCTTGGCCTTGGTCTGCCCTTCGAACTGCGCATCGGTCAGTTTGACCGAGATCACCGCGGTCAGTCCCTCCCGGACGTCCTCGCCATTCAGGTTCTTATCGCTCTCCTTCAAGATGTTGTTTTTGCGTGCATAGTCGTTCAGCACCCGAGTGAGCGCAAATTTAAAACCGTCCTCGTGGGTACCGCCGTCGGTGGTATGGATATTATTTGCGAATGAGAGCAGCAGCTCATTATAGCTGTCGTTATACTGCATTGCAATTTCAGCGGTCGTATCCCCGTCCCGCGCCGAAAGATAGATCACCTCATTATGAACCGGCTCCACCCCTTTGCGCTGGTGGATATACTCAACAAAACTGCGGATTCCACCCTCATAGTGCAGGTCAACATCGACCGGTTCTTCTCCGCGCAGGTCGCGCACCTCGATTCGTACGCCTGCATTCAGGAATGCCTGCTCCCGCAGACGGGTCAACAGCGTATCAAAATGGTAAACGGTCGTATCCTGGAAGATCAGAGGGTCTGCCTTGAATGCAACCTGTGTGCCTGTCTCGGAGGTATCACCGATGATCTTGAGCGGCTCACATTCTTTTCCATATTCAAACCGCTGGTAATACCGGTGTTCACCGTCGCAGACCTCGACCTCCAGCCATTCGGAAAGTGCGTTTACGACCGAAGCGCCTACCCCATGCAGGCCGCCGGATACCTTATATCCGCTTCCACCGAATTTACCGCCTGCATGAAGGATGGTAAATACAACCGTGACCGCAGGAAGCCCGGTTTGCGACTGGATGCCGACCGGGATACCGCGCCCGTCGTCCCGCACACGGATGATCTCTCCCGGCAGAAGCTCGACTGTGATCTTATCACAGTGGCCCGCAAGTGCTTCGTCGATCGAGTTGTCTACAATCTCATATACCAGATGATGAAGACCCTTTTCCCCAGTTGAACCGATATACATGCCCGGCCGTTTGCGGACCGCCTCCAGCCCCTCCAGAACCTGTATCTGAGAGGAATCGTATTCCTGTTCCTGCTGAGGCAGATTCTTTACATCTTCCATCAAACTACTCCTTTCCGTTTTCCGAAAAAACCGCCGGTATCTGTTTACCGGCTGATATTTGCGATACCATCAATGAAACCCGCCCGCTTTTTGAGCGTTGCGGAAGAAATCTGCGTGATATAAACCGTCTGCTTCCCCTTCCAGGCGCAGATCACAAATGATTTTGGCAGTTCATAAGAAACGTTGCGCACCCTGCCTTGCTTCTCTGCCTGTGTCAGGAATTCCTTTGTCAGCTTGGATATAGTCGTGTTCTCCAGGTCAAATATCCCGACGACCTCCCTGGAACGCACGACTGTGTCCTGTCCAAGATGCAGATACATCTTTTCCTCCTTTGGGGAAGAGGCGCTGCCCACCAGCTGTCCCCGGCTTTTCAATTACTGAATTTATGATTTGACCCAGAGAAGGGATACTAATAGTTCCGATAGGACACAACTTCCCCATTTTGGATGCGCGCCCCAATCCCCCTCCCGAGCGTTTTAAAATAGGCTTTGTCACAACAGGTCATAATCAACTGACGGTCCCGCAGGTTGTTAAGCAGATAATCCCGGCGGGAAACATCCAGCTCGCTCATCACATCATCGAGCAGCACGACTGGGTATTCCCCAACGGTCTCCCGGATCAGCTCACATTCTGCCAGCTTGAGCGCAAGCACACAGCTGCGCTGCTGCCCCTGCGAGCCATAGGACCGCGCGCTTTTCCCGTTGAGGGTGATTTCGATGTCGTCCCGGTGCGGGCCGCAGATGGTGACTCGTGCTTTTACATCCTCGCTGCGTTGGTTTTGCAGCCGGTCGAGAAGCTGCCGTTCGATCTCCGGAATCCCCAACCCGGGTTCACAGGGCAGGGAAGAGACATAATGAAAATCGAGCGTCTCCCGTTCCCGTGAAATCCCTGCATAAACCTCCTGTGAAAACGGTTTGAGCCGTTCAAGAAAGCTCGCCCTTGTTTTGATGACCACCGCCGCAAATGACGCCAGGCGTTCATCCCAGATGTCCAGCGTATTGAACAGGCTGGTCTCATAGGCCATATCTTTGAGCAGCCGGTTACGCTGGTCGAGCACACGTGTATATTGGTTCAGAATATGAACATATTTGGGCTTGATCTGGCAGATTGAAGTGTCGATAAACCGACGTTTTTCCTGTGGGCCGTTTTTAATCAGGGTGAGATGTGCGGGGGAGAACACCACCGCACAAAAATGCCCCGCAAGTTCGGCGGCGGACCGGAGCGGTATCTCGTTAAGCGAGGCGCTGCGCCGGCTTTCTACCGTAATCATTGCCTGCTGTTCCCGTCCAGAACCAAAAAAATCCAGCTCTAACGCAGCCTGTGGGCAGTCAAACCGGATCATCTGGCTGTCCTTTGCACCGCGAAAACTCTTTGCGCCGGTGAACAACCAGACTGCTTCGATAAAATTGGTTTTCCCCTGTCCGTTGTCCCCATAGATGATATTCGCGTTTTCGCAAAGCTCCAGCTCCATCGAACGGATGTTGCGGAAATCACAGAGCTTAATCCGGCTCACCCTCACTTAAATAACCTCGATCTCTTTCCCGCCAATCTGTACCCGGTCTCCCCGGCGGATTTTTTTGCCGCGCATCCTGCACAGTTCACCATTCACCTGGACTTCCCCTGAAGTGACCAGCTCTTTTCCCTGGCCTCCGGTTTCCGCCGCTCCTGTATATTTGAGCAGGGCGTCCAGTTTGATGTAATCGGTATGGATTTCTACTTTGATCTTTTGTTCCATCTTATTTCCTTTTCAAAGCCTTTTTTATAATAAAACGATCTGGTTTTTATTGCCTCTAATATTTTCAGGATTCAGATTTGAGCCGGACCGGAAGCACGAGGAATGTGAAGCTGTCCCCCTCAACCGGGGTTAGTTTGAGCGGGGAGAGCGGGCCGTTGAGGATCAACTGGATTTCGTCTCCCTCGGATGCTTTCAATGCGTCGAGCATATACCGGCTGTTAAATCCAATTTCTACGTCCGCGCCCTCCTGCTTGCAGGGAATTTCGTCGTATGCTTTACCGATTGCGGTAGAGCAGGAAATCCGGATCATCCCTTCCTGGAAATAGAGCCGCAGAGGGCTTTTGATATTGTCTGAAATCAGCAGGGAAGAACGGTCGATCGAACCAATCAGTTCCCGGGTATTGATTCGGACTGTGGTTTGTGATCCGTTTGGGATCGCCGCTTTATAGTCGAGGAATTCCCCTTCCAAAAGGCGGGATACCACATGATAGCTGCCGATCTGAAAGATGATATGCCGCTTTGAAACGGTCAGTTCTACGTCGGCATCCTCCTCTTTCAGGAGTTTGGCGACCTCTGAAAGTGATTTGCCCGGTACAATGAACATCAAATCCTCCTGATAGCCGGTCGGTTCTTTGCGCATTGCCAGCCGGTAGCCATCCACCGATACGACATATAATTCTCCGCTTCGGATGTCGAAGAGGGAACCGGTATGGACCGGTTTGCTATCGCTTGTCGAGACAGCAAAAAGGGTTTGGCCAATCATGTTTTTCAGGATGCGCTGAGGGAGGTTGAGTCCTGTAGTCTGTGAAATGGATGGCAGCTCAGGAAATTCAGATGCGGGAATCCCCAGGATAGTGTATTCGGTGACATCTCCTTTGATAATTGTGAGCATTTTTTCATCGGTTTTGATGCTGACCTGTTCGCTTGGCATCCTGCGGATCATATCTAAAAACAGTTTTGCGGGCAGAACAATCTCTCCCTGTTCCCGGATGTCGGCTTCGATTTCGGTGGTGATTGCCAGTTCGAGGTCATAGCCGGTTAGGGAGATGGTTCCCGCAGCCGTTTTAAGCAATATGCCTTCAAGTGCTGCGAGCGTATTTCTAGAAGAGACTGCACGAGATACGTTTGAAACGGCTTCTACCAGCAGTTGTTTGTTGCAGATGACATGCATAAAAACGACCTCCGTTTATCGTTTGATTGGATTTGTGGTTTCCACAGGGAGAAATCGGTACCGCTGCTTATAAAGATAGATAGATAAAAATAGTAGTAGTAGTAGATGGGCTGGAAATGTGAAAAAATCTGAAGAACCGCATGGGAAGCGGGTTGACGAATCAAAGTGGAAAAAAGGGCAGGGTGAAAAAGTTGTGGAGAAGGATTGGAAAGCCAGATTTTTTCACATGATGGTTGGAAAACCCATTGGAAAGTAGAGAAAACGTGGAAAACTCTGTGGAAAATGTTGAAGAGTGATTTTTTCATTCACAAAAATCACAGATTGTGGATTGTTGAAAGTGGAAAACCTGGGGAAAAGGTGGAAAACTTGTTCAGCTATCCCGGATATTTTTAATAATATCTTCGACGGTTTCCTTGTAACGCAGGTCGTTTGCCATATTTTTTTCAACCTGTTGGGTTGCATAAACGACGGTGCTATGGTCCCGCCCTCCAAATTCTTCCCCGATCATCGACATCGACATCTGGGTGATCTCCCGCACAATATACATTGAAATCTGGCGCGCGGAGGAGATCTGTGCGTTGCGCTTGGTGGACCGGATATCCTGTGGGCTGATCCCATAGGTGCGGCCGACCTCTGCGATGATCCGTTCAACGGTTACGGGCACAGGCTGGCTGTCGTTCAGGATGTCCCGGATTGCGTTCTGTGCGATTACGATAGAGGGGCTGGTCCCTTGAAGCAGTTTATATGCTTTGAGTTTTTTCACTGCGCCTTCCAACTGCCGGATGTTGGTTTTCAGCCGGTTTGCGATGTATTCGGACACATCATCCGGTACGCTGATGTCCATCAGCTGCGCTTTCCGGCGGATGATCGCGATTCGGGTTTCAAAGTCAGGCGTCTGGATGTCTGCAAGCAGTCCCCATTCGAAGCGGGTTCGCAGACGGTCTTCCAGTGTTTTGATCTCTTTGGGTGGCCGGTCGGATGCGAGTACGATCTGCTTGTTTGACTCATAGAGGGTATTGAAGGTATGGAAGAACTCCTCCTGTGTACTCTCTTTACCGCCGATAAACTGGATGTCATCGACCAGCAGAACATCTGCCTGCCGGTATTTCTCCCGGAACTGAGGGGTAGTATGGTCCTGGATCGATTCGATCATTTCGTTGGCGAATTCATCGCCCTTGACATAGATGATGGTATAATCGGGGCGGTTTTTGCGGATTTCACTGCGGATCGCGTAGAGCAGATGCGTCTTGCCCAGCCCGGACGCCCCATAGATAAAAAGAGGGTTATAGGCATTGGCAGGGTTGGCGGCGACCGCGAGGGACGCTGCGTGTGCAAATTTATTGGAGGAGCCGACAATAAACGTATCGAAGGTGAAATCGTATTCCCCACCGATTGCGAAGCCATCCGGATCGACAGATGGGGCCGGTTCCACGGGTGCTGGCGCGGGCTGGTCACAGGTGATTTCTACATTGACCATAAACCCAAGTACCTCTTCAAACGAATTTTTTAAAATTGAGGTATACTTTTCCTTTACGATGTTCATTTTAAATTCGGAGTTCACCTTGAGAAAGGCGGTCGATCCGTCCAAGCGCAGAGGTACGATATCCTTCAGCCAGAGGCTGAACGCCACTTCGGACATTTTTCCCTTGCAGTTTTCCAAAACAAGGGCAAACAGGTCGGCAAATGATTCCATGTATGCAGCTCCTTTGGTGGATAACAGGTGAAATCCATGAAAAAAACCGGTGGAGACAATGGTTTTCCACGAACTTTCCCCAGATTCGGTAACTTCGATATTGTACCACAAATTAGAGGAAGTTTCAAGTATTCAACAGGCTATGTTGATATAATTATATAATAGTATGCCACCACTTTTCCCGCCGCAGACAGAAACACAGTTGAAACTGTGGAAGAGTGGTTCCAAACCAGATTTTTGAATGTGGGCCCCTTCTTGTTTCGAAATCCCCTAAGGGGGCTTTTTCTCTTGCAAAAAGCCCCCTCTTGCCGCTTCGCGGCAATTCACCCGAAAAAAGCGCTTCACAGGATAAAGTATTTCGCTCATTGCGATGAGCGACCAAAGGCTCTGCCTTTGGAAACTGCAATTTTTTGAAAAAAATTGAGTAAAACTTTAGAACCTGTATTCATAATCAGACGGTGTCGAATGGTTGTGAATGCGGGTTCTTAATTATGAAAGAAAGAAGAAATCCGCGCAGCTTGCCGGGGTGGGGCTTGTGCTTGTCAGTTTGGTCTGGAACCAAACTGATGCTGTCTCACTGCCCCCGTAACCGCATTGCGGAAAGGATCGGGCAAAAGGCTTGACAAAACTGCATGAAATGGGTTATAATGCTAATCTGCAAGGTATAAAAGGATAATTGCATCCGTGTCAGCAGATCTATTCCATTATATGGAATTTAGTGACCACGATGAGAGGGGGGTTAAGAATGAAAAGAACCTACCAGCCGAAGAAGCTTCAGAGAAAGAAAGAGCATGGTTTCCGTAAACGTATGGCAACCAGAAACGGGCGCAAGGTCCTCGCGCGCAGAAGAGCAAAAGGCAGAGCGCGTCTGACCCACTGATCCGGAAAATACAGGACCACAGCTTGAGTTGTGGTCTTTATTTTTAGGATGTTGGGAACTGGGGCGGATGCCCGGGAATGATCTGCGGCAGGAGGGATCGGTATGCTCCATACGACTGCGCTTACCCTGAACAAGGAATTTAAGCGGGCTTATTACCGGGGGCGGAATACCGCTACCCCTCTTGTTGTGGTCTATGCGGTGAAAAATCGGATGGGATGCAACCGTCTCGGCCTGACTGCTTCGAGGAAAATTGGGAAAGCGGTGCAGCGCAACCGCGCACGCCGGATTATGAAGGAGGCCTACCGGCTTTTGGAAGGAGAATTTCCTGTGGGGTGGGACTTTGTACTCGTTGCCCGCACCAGGACAGTGCACGCCTCCACCAATGACCTGATCAGAGCGCTTCGGCAGGCAAACAGGCGGCTGTTTCAGAAATCATGAGGCGATTACTTCTTTGGTTGATCCGCCTTTACCAGAAATGGATCTCGCCTTTGAAACCACGTCCGACCTGTCGTTTTTACCCCACCTGTTCGATCTATGCCTATACCGCGGTTTCGCGCTTTGGAGCGCTGCGCGGGGGATGGCTGGCGCTCAAACGGATTTTAAAGTGCCATCCGTTTCATCCAGGGGGAGTTGACCACGTACCGGAGGTGTTTTCCCTGTTTGAGCCCGCAAAAAATGGAAAAGAGAGGAAACAGAAATAGATGCAACTGATTTATCTGATCGTTGGCTGGCCGCTTGGCTGGATTATGTGGGCCTGCTATAAGGTGGTCCCGGTCTACGCCGTTGCGCTGGTCCTGTTTACCCTGATTATGCGTGTTCTTCTGGTGCCGTTTTCGATTAAGCAGCAGAAGTCGATGGTTAAGATGCAGATGTTCCGCCCCAGGATGGAGGAACTTCAGAAAAAATATGGGAATAATAAAGAACGTCTCAATGAAGAGATGATGAAGCTCTATCAGGAGGAGAACTACAATCCGATGTCGGGATGTCTCCCGATGCTGATCCAGTTCCCCATTCTGTTCGGCCTGATCGACGTTATTTATAAACCAATGAGCCATATTCTGCGCATCGGGCAGGAGGTTCTTTCACAGGCATATACGATCGCTGCGCCGATCCTTGACGTTGCGCCGGAGATGCTTTCCAAGGATATGACAGCCCAGCTCAAGGTCATGGGTGCGGTGCAGCAGAACCCGCAGGCGTTTGCCTCGCTTGGGGATTTTGTGGACAAGGTAAACAGCATCAACCTCACGATCGGCCCGATTGACCTGACCCAGACCCCCACATTTGCACTGAACTGGCTGCTGCTGATCCCGATTCTCTCCGGCCTGACCTCGCTTGCACTGTCGATGTTTACGATGAAACAGACAGCGGCTTCTGCGGGGGATAGTGCGCAGGCTGCCGGCATGACCAGAGGCATGATGCTGATGATGCCCCTGATGTCCGCCTATTTCGGCTTTATGTTCCCGGCGGGCGTCGGCATTTACTGGATTATCTCCAATCTTCTGATGGCAATTCAAACCTTCCTGCTGAACAAATTTATGAACCCTGTCAAGCTTGCGGAGCAGGCAAAGCTGGAATATGAGGCCAAACGGGAACAGCAGCGTAAGGAAAAGATCGAAGCGAAAAAACGCGCCCGGGAAAACGGGGAGCTGGATATTGACAAGGCGTTGTCCCAGAAAGAGATCAACCGGATGAAGCTCGCGGCAGCGCGTAAGCGGGATGCGGAAAAATATGGGGACATATATAAAGAAGTCACCGATGATGATTTGAAATAATTGCCGTAGTGATGCAAAAGAGCTGTTTAAGTGGGATTGCAATAGGAGGGCATTATGAGAGAGTGCATCAAAGAAGCCAAAAGTGTTGACGAGGCGATCAGCCTTGCATGTAAAGAACTTGGCGTCGAGCGGGACGCAATCGAATTCGAGATTATCAATCTGCCGAAGCGCGGGTTTTTCGGGCTTCGCAATACCCCTGCCCGGGTACGGGTTTATTTTGAAGAGCCGGTGAAAGAGGAGAAAAAGCCGGAAAAGCCGGCAAGAGCGCCCGAACCGAAGCCGGCACAGGATACAAAACCCGCCAGATCTGCCCGTCCGGCAAAGCCGGAAAGGCCGCTGCGTGAGGAACGGCAGCCGGTGCGGGAGTTGGTGAAGGAGCCTCCTGTCCGCAAAGAGCCGAAACCGGAAAAAAGGGATGATCCCGAAGAAAAGCCCGAGGAGGCCAAAAAGCGGGAATCTGCGCCGCTCGTCTTTGTGGGTGCGGATGAGGTCGAAGGGAAGGCAAAAACCGCCGTGTCCTACCTGAAAGGGGTTCTGGCGGAGATGAACGTTCATCCCGAAATCACAGTCGCACGCACTGAGAACGGGGTAATCCTTCGCCTTGCGGGGGAAGGTCTGGGCGTCATCATCGGGCGCAGAGGGGAAACCCTCGATTCGCTCCAGTATCTTTGCGGATTGGTCGCCAACCGTGAGGAAGGCGATTATATGCGGGTCACCATCGACTCGGGCAACTATCGCGAAAAACGGGAGCGGACACTCGAACATCTGGCCCAGAAGCTGTCTGCATCGGCGATCCGCTATGGACGTTCTTCCACCCTTGAGCCGATGAATCCGTATGAACGGCGGATTATCCATGCAACGGTTTCAAAGATTGAAGGGGTTTCCTCTACCTCGATTGGAGAGGAGCCGAACCGCCGTGTTGTGATCACGCCGGACAACCTCAGACCCCAGCAGGGCAGAAGAGGCGCAAAAGGCGGAACGCGCGGTGGGAAGCCGCCCCGCAGAGGGGATGGACTGCGTTCGGGGGAACGCCGGGAATTTCCTCCGCGGGACAGGGACAGCGGCAGACGCGACCGGAGCGACCGCGGACGGAGGGATAGTCGTCGCGAAGAAACGATAAAGCCGACGCCTACCAGTATAGACCGGGAGTATTTGAAAGAGATCGAACAGGAGGCGCCATCGTTTGTCAAGCCTGACCCGTCGGAAAAATCGGCTGCACCGGTGCGGGAGAATCTCTCCACATCGCGCACCCGGACATCGGGCGAAGGGGCTGACCTGCCGCTCTATGGGAAAATAGAACTGTAACACAAAAGAGGAGGGGTTTCACGTGAAACACTTCCTCTTTTTTCTGACCAGGACAAGTTTTGTTCTGCCTTTTCTTTGCAAAAATTTCATGCCTCATGTGGAATGTCGAAGATATTGTGCTTTGCCTCCGCAGAGAGGCTGACAGTGTTTATGAAAGAGGTTCGCATCGTCGGATTCTGAAACTATGGAGGACATATATGGAGAATGATACAATAGCGGCAATCGCCACCCCTTATGGAGTGGGGGGGATCGGGGTAATTCGGTTATCTGGCCCAGAGGCAATCCGGGTAGCCGAACGGATGGTACGGCTTTCACATGGGAGACAGCTTTCTGAAATGGAAGGGTACACCTGCGCTTATGGGCGGGTTTTTGATGGCGACGGTGAGATCGACGAGGCGGTCCTGACGCTTTTTCGTGCACCACGCAGTTATACGGGGGAAGATGTGGTTGAGATTGCATCACATGGTGGAATCTATCTGCTTGAAAGGATTCTGCGTGCTTGTTGTTCGAAAGGCGCACGTCCTGCACAGGCGGGTGAGTTTACCCGGCGGGCGTTCCTGAACGGGAAGCTTGATCTTACACAGGCGGAAGCGGTAGCCGACCTGATTTCTGCGCGGGGAAGGCAGGCGGCGCGTGCTGCGCTTACGGCGCGGGACGGTGCATTGTATCGGGAAGCAGAGCGGATATGCGGCGAACTGACCGGATATGCGGCGCATCTCGCGGCATGGATTGACTATCCGGAAGAGGAAATTGTAGAAGTTGACCAGGATGCGCTGGCAGCGGGACTGTGCGGTTGTGTGGAAGCATTGGAGAAGCTATCCGCGACCTACGATACTGGACGGGTGATCCGGGAAGGGATCGACACTGCGATTGTTGGCCGTCCCAATGTCGGCAAGTCGACCCTGATGAATCTGCTTTCCGGATTTCAGCGGAGTATCGTTTCGAATTCTGCCGGGACAACCCGGGATGTGGTGAGTGATACGGTGCAGCTCGGAGACCTGATGCTCCATCTTTCGGATACTGCTGGTATCCGTTCGACCGACGATCCGATCGAGCGGCAGGGGGTGCAGATGGCGCACGACCGCCTTGCACGAGCGCAGCTTGTACTTGCGGTATTTGACGGGTCCGAACCGCTTGATGCGGATGATCTACTGATCGCGGAGGCCTGTAAGGAAGTTCCTGTGATTGCTCTGGTCAACAAGCGTGACCTTCCCCGGAAGATGGATTTGGAACCGCTCAAGCAGAGATTTGAAAGGCTGCTGGTGATCTCTGCGGATCAGCCGGACGATCTGGAACTGCTCAAAAGGGAGATTGAACAGCTTTTTTCGATTGGCAGTTTTGATGCGGGTGCAGCGACAGTGGCCAATGAACGGCAGCGCGGCGAGGTGCGGAATGCCTGCGAAGAGGTGCGGCAGGCGGTGGATGCGCTTTCCTCTGGGGTATCTTATGATGCGGTATGCGTTTGCATCGAGGCGGCAATTGATGCGCTGCTTTCCCTTACTGGAAAACGTGCCTCCGAACAGGTGGTGCAGCAGGTCTTTTCCCGGTTTTGTGTTGGGAAGTGAAAGGAGAAAAAAGGATGCAATATTATCATGCGGATGATTATGAGGTCGCGGTGGTTGGTGCAGGCCATGCGGGGATAGAGGCTGCCCTTGCGTCGGCGCGGCTGGGCGCCAGGACGGTGCTGTTCACCATCTCGCTCGATGCAGTTGCAAACCTTCCCTGTAATCCTTCGATCGGCGGGACTGCAAAAGGGCATCTGGTGCGGGAGGTGGATGCACTCGGCGGAGAAATGGGAAAAGCCGCGGATGCCACCTTTCTGCAAAGCCGGATGTTGAACCGTGGAAAAGGTCCCGCGGTGCACAGCCTGCGGGTACAGACCGACCGCAGGGCATATCACGCATATATGAAACGGGCGGTGGAAACACAGGAAGGATTGTCACTCAAGCAGGCGGAGATTGTGGAACTTCGGGCAGAGGATGGGAAGATCACCGGAGTTGTAACTGCAATGGGTGCTGTTTATGGTGCAAAGGCGGTGATCCTAGCAACCGGAACCTACCTGAGAGGAAAAATTTTTGTGGGGGAGTATGTTGCCGAGAGCGGACCGGATGGAATGCATCCGGCGCGGCGGCTTTCGGATTCGCTGGAAAAGCTGGGGATTCAGCTGCGGCGGTTCAAGACTGGCACCCCTGCGCGGGTAGACCGGCGGTCGATCGACTTTTCAAAGCTCGAAAAGCAGGAGGGAGATGACCCGATCGTTCCATTTTCGTTCGAAACGAATCCCGATGGTTTGCAGAATCAGGTTTGCTGTTACATGGCCTATACCAATGAGCGCACACATCAGGTGATCCGCGACAATTTGGACCGATCTCCGCTTTATGGCGGGCAGATCGAAGGGGTCGGCCCGCGCTACTGCCCAAGTATCGAGGATAAGGTGGTCCGTTTTCAGGACAAACCCCGGCATCAGCTTTTTGTGGAACCGATGGGCCTGGACACCAACGAAATGTATCTACAGGGGATGTCCTCCTCGCTCCCGGAAGAGGTGCAGACGAAATTTTATCGCACCATCGAGGGATTTGAACGGCTTGAAATCATGCGCAGCGCCTATGCGATCGAGTATGACTGCATTGATCCGACCTGTCTCAAGGCGTCACTGGAATTCCGTTCGGTGAAAGGGTTGTACGGGGCGGGGCAGTTCAACGGCACCTCGGGTTATGAAGAAGCAGCCGCACAGGGCCTGATTGCAGGGATCAACGCGGCGCGTCAGGTACAGGGAAAGCCCTCTTTGATTCTCGACCGCGCCAGTTCCTACATCGGGACGCTGCTTGATGACCTGGTTATCAAGGGGTGCAACGATCCCTACCGGATGATGACTTCCCGTTCAGAATACCGGCTGTTGCTCCGGCAGGACAATGCGGATGCGCGCCTGACTCCAATCGGATACGAAATCGGGCTGATCGGTGAAGAGAGGTTTACCCGGTGTCAGGAAAAGCAGAAGCAGATTGAGCAGGAGATCCAACGCCTGCAAAAGACCACAGTCCCGCCAGGGGAAGGGCTGAATGCACTGCTTGTTTCACGTGAAACAGCCCCAATCACGACAGGAATCCGGCTTTATGATCTGCTGCGCAGGCCACAGATCAGTTATTTTGACCTCGCGCCATTTGACTCGTCCCGCCCCGACCTGCCGCCAGAGGTACAGGAACAGGTTGAGATCATCATTTCGTACGAAGGCTACATACAAAAACAGCTTGTGCAGGTCGCACAGATGCGGAAATTGGAAGGGAAAGCGCTGCCGGAAGCACTCGATTACCGGGAAATCCGCGGGCTGAGGCTTGAAGCGATTGAAAAGCTGAACAGGCTGCACCCCACAAATATTGGGCAGGCGTCCCGGATCAGTGGGGTCAGCCCTGCGGACATATCGGTGCTTCTCATCTGGATGGAACAACATAGACGGGAGGAAACAAGATGATCGACACAGAAAAATTAAGCAGTTACGCCAGAGGGATCGGTTTATCGCTCAGCCAGGCCCAACTGGAAGCGTTTAACCTTTATGCGCAGATGCTGGTTGAATGGAACCAGAAGATCAACCTGACCGCCATTACAAAGCCGGAAGAGATTGTGGTCAAGCATTTCCTGGACAGTTTGATGCTGCTCAATGCGGTTTCACTGGAAGAGGGTGCACGACTGGTTGACGTGGGGACAGGGGCAGGGTTTCCATCGGTTCCGGTGAAGATTGCCCGCCCGCAGCTGGAACTAACCCTTCTGGACAGCCTGAATAAGCGGATTCTTTTTCTAAAGGAGCTTTCCGCCGCCTTGGGACAGCAGAACCACTGTGTCCATATCCGAGCGGAGGAAGCAGGGAAAAGTGCGGCCTATCGGGAACAGTATGACCTCGCGACTGCGCGGGCGGTTGCGCATCTGCGGGAGCTTTCTGAATATTGCCTGCCGCTTGTCCGCGTTGGCGGCCGGTTTGCAGCGTTGAAAGGCGGCGAGATCGAACAGGAGCTTATAGAGTCTGAAAAGGCGGTCCGGGAGATGGGTGGGAAAATCGCCGGAGTGCGGCAGTTTTCTCTGCCGGACGGAAGCGCCCGCACAATCGTTGTGATTGAGAAAATATCGCAGACTTTGACAAAATATCCCCGTCCCCATGCCAAAATAGCAAAATTCCCGTTGATCTGATCCGAGATTTGTGGATTTTATGGGGATTTCTGCGATGAAAAAAGCTGGTCAAACCGAATAATTCGTGGTAATATGGTGACAGGTCAAGGAGGTCGAGGAAAGGACGTGGAAAAATGGGGATGTTTACAAAACAGAAAACCATCAGCAGGGTTCTTTTGCTCAACATCCGGGAAATCTCTTCGAATCCTTACCAGCCGCGCAGCCAGTTTGAACCAAGAGCTTTGCAGGAGCTTGCGGACAGTATCTCCCAGAATGGGCTGCTCCAGCCGGTCACAGTTCGCGAATGGGAAAACGGCTATCAGCTGATAGCCGGGGAACGCCGGCTGATGGCCTGCAAGATGCTGGGCATGGAACAGATTCCCGCGATCGTAAACCGGGTGGATGATGAGAAATCTGCGGTCTTCGCGTTGATCGAGAACCTTCAGCGAAAGGACCTCAACTATTTCGAGGAAGCGCAGGGAATCCAAACCCTGATGCAGACAAGCGGTATGAGCCAGCAGGAGGTCGCCAAAAAGCTGGGAAAGGCGCAGTCAACGGTTGCCAATAAGCTCCGACTGCTCTTCTTTGGAGAAGACCTGCGGCAAAAGATGCTTGACAATGGGCTGACCGAGCGTCATGCACGCGCTCTGCTCCGCCTGCCAAATGAACGGCTGGTCAATGAGGCGATCCAGTACATTGTTGCAGAGCGGCTGAATGTGGGGGAAAGCGAGAGCTATATTGAGTCGCTGCTCACCGCAGTACCGGAGAAGCCGCCGAGCAAACCCGCCACCCGCCTGTTTGTTGTAAAAGACCTGCGAATTTTTATGAACACGATCACCAAAGCGGTTTCTACTATGCGGCTTGCGGGGATCGAGGTGGATACCAGCAAGGAAGAAGACGAAGAGTACATTCACTATCTGGTGAAGATTCCAAAGAAGAGCGCTTATCGAAGCTCGCATTCTGCGTGACCAATCCCTGTATGCGGCCGGTGAAACAGCACACCCGCTGCATACAGGTTGGTAAATAAATTTTATACACGTTTCCCTGTCAAAAAACCTCCTTTCCGGAGGTTTTTTGGCGTTCCGGGGAAATGTTTCATGTGAAACATCTGCGATTTTCAAAAAATCTCTTAACAAACAGGATAAGCTGTGCTATAATTGAAATACTCAAAAAAATGATTTTGATCCTGCCGGTCAAGCGCGCTCTGCGTGTTGACGATAGGGAAGGTTGGGCAAAGATACAACAATGACCTGAAAACCGCACATCGTGCGGTTTTCATAGTGCAGGAA
>ERZ778516.1281-NODE-1281-length-19444-cov-5.317861_pt1 | contig 19444 bp, 24 predicted proteins | sample MGYA00510342_ERZ778516 | MGnify/ENA primary metagenome ERZ778516 (study PRJEB29527, sample SAMN07138961) | mouse gut metagenome | material: feces | host: mouse | place: China:Nanjing | collected 2016-01-25 ... | reverse complement strand
CTGTAAAATACATCAGAATATATGAGCCAGTACCTTCATTTAATTTGACGAATATAAGAAAGATCTGGAGCACCTAGGGTGCTGGATAACAGAATTATTACACAGGGAATCGAAAAAATTACATGTAGATGGGATAGTACATTAAATATGGTAAAATATAATCATAATATGAGATCGGAGGTATATTCTATGAAGAAACTATTTAAAGTATTCAGCCTAATGCTGGTGGTGATAATGGCTTTTCCATTCTCTGTTATGGCAAGCGAAAATGACCAGCAAAGAAGTGATTTGATTGGTGCAGAAGAAGGGGATTTTGAAAAATTGATTGCAGAAATCCAGAACATTAAGGCTACTCACCCAGATTATTCAGAAGAAATGCTCATGTCTTTTTTGGAAGCCAATCATCAAGATGTGGAAAGAGGGATTATAGATATTTGGAATGCGCTTACAGATTCAGAAAAGAAACTATGTATTCGTTATCCTTTTGATGCCCTAAAGGTAAATAAAGCAAAAAATATTGCTACTTCGCAGACAGAGGCAAAATTTGGGACAAATGGTTTAGGAAACAGAAGTGATGCTTTTCGTCATGGAATTTGGAATGCTGAAATGACTGTTTTAATAGGAAAAGAAAGAGCAGAGTTATTTGCAACTGCTCATGAAGACAAAGATGTTACAGGAACAGAATCAGACGGATATCCAAAAACAGCACATAGAGATATGGACTTACATAACAATGAAGTGGGAAGAGAAATAGGAGAAAAAAATAAAGAAGCTTCTGAAAGTGAAATGGCGGATATTATTTATCAGGAAATATATTCCGCAACAACATCATTTATATGGCTACATGAATAAGATTTGAGCAGTGCGATCGCACTGCTCGTCTTCGTATTTTGCATATTTTGCGTAATTGATTACTTCTATTATTTGTATCGCTATGAATGAAATAGGGTAGCATGATAGTACAACATGATTAAGAGGTAGGCAATTATGGAAAGTCGTATTAAACAATTACGTGAGAAAAGAGGGTTAATACAGGAAATCCTTGCAGTAGAATTAGGGATAACACAGCAAATGTTGAGTAAGTACGAAAGAGATGTTACGTTAATAAAAGTAGATATTCTGAAAAAGATTGCTGCTTACTTCAATGTAACAACAGATTATTTGCTGGGAGTTTCAGATGTAAAAAGAGATTTGAATGGGCAGATGAAAATGAACGAAGTACTAGACGAATATTACGATTTAGTGGAAGTGTATAAAGAGTTAGATCCATGTGATCAGGAGATGATTTGGTCAATTATACAAATAGTAAAAAAAACGAGTGAGAAGAAAAAATCAGCAAACATGCAGAAGAGAGTGGAGTGAATGTTAAATATAGCAATTTGTGATGATGATATTCAAATAACTGGAAAAATCGAAAGACTTCTCCAGGATATAGCTAAAAGAAATTTTGTTGATACTGAAATAGAAGTATTCTGGAATGGAAAGAGTTTAGCAGATGCTATCGCAGCAGGTGAGAGGTATGATGTTATTTATCTGGATATAGAAATGGATAAAGAAGATGGTATTTCGGCAGCTAGAAGAATTAGAACATACGATAAAAATGTGCGAATTATTTATGTTACGAGCCATGAAAGTTATATGAGGGAATCCTTTGAGGTAAGACCGTTTCAGTTTCTTGTAAAACCTGTAACAGATAAAATAATGGAAAAGTGCTTTAAGTCGGTATATGAAGACATTAATAGTGAAGATTTTTATTTTCGTTATAGTTATCAACGTATGAATCATAAAGTACCAATCAAGGATATTTTATATTTTGAAAGCAACAAACGAAAAATATTTATTGTAACGGAACAAGAAATCCTTGAACTGTACGGAAAACTTAATGAGATTGAAGAAACCCTTAAAACATGTAAAATTTCTTTTTTGCGAGTTCATCAGTCTTTTCTGGTGAATTATAAACATATATCCGGACAATCTTATGATTCTGTAGTAATGGATAATGGACAAAAAATTTCAATCGGTGAAGACCGAAGAAAGACAATCAGTGAACAGTATTGTTCTATGGAGGATACGTTTTATGTGGACGAATAGGGTATTAATGTGTGGGATAGATATATTGCTTTGCCTTTGGGCAGTATATTTATTCTTTTTTTATTTCGATATATTTTTTGCTCGTAAGAGAAAAAGGTATTTGTCGGTGATCGGTATAACGCTGTTCGTGATTTGGCAATTTGGAATAACAACGATTATTAGTTTTCCTGCCTACATCAATATTGCTGTGACGATTATGTTTACGTTTTTGGCAGTTATGATGACTTATGAAGGTAGATGGTGGAACAAAGGTGTATTTGTAATTACCTTTAATGCGATTTGGATGTTGATGGAAACCCTGTGCAACTATATTTTGATAACATACTGCCCTCAATATGCTGCAGTTCGCCAAGTAGGCTCTTTTGTTTCAAAAATATTTTTTAATGCAGTAATTCTTGCATTAAAGAAAGTGTTCACAGATGATGATATTAAGGAATTGCCGGTCAGATACAGTATTTTACTTGTGTTGATCCCAACAGGAAGCATTTATATCATGAGCAATATATTTATGCTTGGATTTGCAAATAATAATGGACGTACTCGTATAAACTCTACATTTACTGTACTTATTTTACTTGGTATGAACATATTGATATTTTATGTCTATATGAAGTTGGCTGATGATTTGCGGTTAAGGAGAATGGCAGCAGTATATGAACAGCAACTGGAATTATGCGAACGTCATCAGCAAGAAAGAGAACTTTCAATGTTGCAGTTGCGGGATATAAAACACAATATGAAGAATAATCTTATTTCCATTCTTGCTTATGCAGAAAATAAAGAATATGAAAAAATGACAGGTTTTATTGAAGAAATTATGGGAGAGGGCGGTATGGTGATTGCCTCAATATCGAATAGTGGGAATATTGTGATTGATTCACTTATTGGATATTGGTATGTAACTGCCCAAAACAAAAAAATAATTTTTAAAACGGATATTTGTATTCCAATGATAATGCCTTTTAAAGGAGCTGATCTGAGTCTGATATTGGGAAATTTACTGGAAAATGCAGTGGAAGCAGCAGAGAAGGTTGAAGAAAATAGATATATAAATGTCAAAATGAAATTTGATAAAAATAATCTATTATTGTTCGTAGACAATAGTTATAAAGGGAAGCTGTTAAAAACAAGAGATAACCGCTTGAAATCTACAAAGTCAGATGCAGAAAATCATGGAGTAGGTTTAGCCTCTGTGTATCGGGCAGTAGCAAAATATCATGGATCAGTGGTAATAGAGGATTCAGAACCAGGAAAATTTAAAATTCGGATAGTCTTATATAGTAATGTGCAGGAATAATTACATGAACACTCGAAATAATTACATAAAAAATAATGAGAAAGGAAAGAATGGTAAAATGGAAAGATAAATTTGGTATGCGGTATGGGGACTGATATATGGATAGCGTGAAAATATTGCTGTTTAGTGATGATGAGAAACTGTATAACAGTACTGAAAGGATTATTGGGAAAAAACACCAATTAAAATGGTGTACTTATCAACAGTTGGAAAACAATAGATATCCAACGGCAGATGTTGTGATTTTCCATTTTACTAAAGAGATAATAGAGAGGGAAAGGGCATTTGCGGCTATTATAAAAATAAAAGGGAGTTTGGGGCATTTAACGCCTATTCTTGCTATTAGCGAAGGGGGATCAATACAGGATATTTTTTCTATACTGAAAGCAGGAGCTTACGATTATATAGAAACAATAGATAACACACGAAAATATAAGAAAAAGATAGAGAACCTGATTTTATGGAATTGGTATATAAAAAAACATACATCAGCAAAAAAGAGGCAATGTTGAGAAAGAACCGGAGAAACATTGCTTCTTTTTTTCTGCCTTTTTGGGAAAAATTACATCAATACTCGGTTTTTTTACAAGAGAACCGAATGGGAGATTTTTTGTAGTAATGTATTGGTAAACAAATGAAAGGAGATTTTAATTATGAAATCTAAAAATTTAAAAAATCAGCCAGCAAAAGTATTAGCAAATTTATCTCTGAAACTTGGTAAAATGTCAGCGGACAGTGCTTGCTGTTATATTTATCATCAGCCAAAGATGCCAGAAGCATTGAAAAAAATGAAGTAACTTTAATTTTATGGGAAAATTATCGGAAAAAATAACAAGATACGTTATTGATGCCGGTGCAGTTTCAGAGGAGTTGTATGCAGTATATCAATATGGATTTCAGATTGGATTAGAGATGTTAATTTGCCTATTCGTCTGTATGAGTATAGCGATATACTTGCATACAATCCCAGAATTCCTTGTGTCTACAGGTGTTTTTATGTTTTTAAGAACCTATGCCGGTGGTGTACATCTGAATAGCTTTAAGGCTTGTTTTACATGCTCTGTTGCTGTTCAAGTCATGATTTTACAAATTAATAACAAATATCCATTAGAGCTATTTGTGGCTTGGGGGATTATTTTGGTAAGTTCCATTTGTATATGGAAACTTTCTCCTGTAGAAAACATTAACCATGAGTTGGAAAGAGAAGAAAAGGAGCATTGCCGAAAAGTAACAGATAAAATACTAGGAGTTATTTTAATTGCTGCTGGTTGTTGTACAACTTTAGGTATGAAAAAGTATATATCCTTGATTGCGTTGACCGTTTTTATATCACAATGTATCGGTATCATAAAGTATAAAGTTGAAAAAGAGAAAAATTAGCGGGAATGATAGGGGGCTATTATTTCCGCATTTTTATTGTGTGTAGAGTTTTGAAACGATTGCTGGAACAGAAAATCATGGAGGTGGAAATGAATGCAAACTGTTTTTCCGGAATATAAATCTGAAATTGTATTAGGAAATGGTAAATTTCAACTTGATCCCATGTCATATACTGTTATTTATGAAGGAAAAGAAATCAGCTTAGCTCCCAGGGAATTTGAAGTTCTGTATCTTTTAGCCCAAAGGCCAAATTGGGTTATTCCAAAGAAGAATATCTATTGTTCGGTCTGGGGGAGTAATTATTATGATGATCAGATTCCGTACAAAACAGTGGAAGATGTAGTATGGAAGATACGAAAAAAGATGGGGTATGATATTATAGAAACATTGATCAATGTAGGATATAGACTAAAAAAGATGTAAAGGCGAGATAGTGTGAGTAAAAGTGAGTAAAAGTTTGTATATTCTGATTGAATTTTTGGGAGATACGCCATATAATATTGGCAACTATAAGAAGGCGCGTACATACGTCATTTGACTAAATATCACGTTGTAACTAGAAATTGAGATAAACTCTTACAGAGCTTTTGTGGACTATCCAAAGAAAAAGGAGGCTGACTATGAACGTATATGAAGAAATAGATCAGGAAACAATGATGTTGCTTTTAGATTCCTTGTGTAAACGGACAGTGGAGGGAAAACAGATATGGGAAAATATGGAGTATAATCCTATTTCCTTTTTACAGAAAGATATTTATGAAAAAGAAGGTACCTGTATATCACAAATGTTTGAAGCAACGACAGTGTTCAATAACATTGAATATGAATTAGAGCTTTCAGAGTCAATCGAACTTCCGTCTGGCAAGGGAGATATTTTTGGAACAGTTTCTTATGAAACAGAAGACGGAAAAGAGAATACGTATGATTTCTCTTTGTCTTTTGATGTAGAGAAATATGATGATGCGAATGCGGAAGAATTGCAGGGGATTTTTGGGAGTTCAATCATTGTACAGTTTACAGATGCAATAGTGGAAATATTTGAAAATTCAGATGCGGTAGCTGAGGGATTTGCTTATGCAAGATACTATCATCAAACAGGAATTGATTCTGAATGGGAAACCAATCCTCTTGTAAAACTTGGTGAGAAACTGATGCAAGAGCGTGCAATGCGGGATTTCCATAAAATAGTATTGGATACAGATTATAGAAGGAGTTTATTAAAACAGTAATTAACGTGATAAAACAGGATACAAATTTGGGGAAACTATTGATATTTCTTAGGGTATCGCATATAATATAGTTAAGCCAAAAGGTTTCGTGTAGCGGCACGTAAAAGCTGTACTGCGCCCAGGCAGGGTAAATATTGGGACTATTTTATACTCGAAAGAGTATTACGCCCACACCAGGGAGATACGGTGAGTCCGCACCGGGGACTGAATGATACCGGCGACATTTCAGACATTCGGAAGGGTGTCGCGGCTGACGGCCAGCAGAAAACCGCTTTTGAGAACAAAGAGAATGATAAGAGAAGAGGAGGTGCTTTTATATGGCTACATCAAGTATTCTTACCAATGTTGTAATTGAAGATCCGAAAAAAGCAGAAGCATTTGTGGATGCACTTGAAAAGTCTAGCCAAGATCCAGTATGGAAACCTTCTGCACCGTCTATTCCAATATTAGATAGTGTAGAAGAAATACGCAGATTCCTGGGTAGGAAAAGGAAATAAGAGAGATGGATTATGCAGTTGTAAATATTTTAGATTATATGGAGCTTATAGGAGAGGAGTCAGTAGCTGATGTCCTCTCCGGTTTTTCGTGTCCGAAGAATAAAGAAATAGAAAACTTTGTCCGTAATAATGCGGTAGAGTTCGCAAAACGGAAGATGTCCATTACTTATCTTTTGTTAGATGAGTATAGCAAGGTTTTGGCAATTTTTGCAATCACACATAAAGCAGTGCAAGTTTTTGGGACAAATCTTTCTTCTACGTTGCAAAAAAAGATACAGCGGTATGCACAAAAAAATGAAAAAACAGATGAATATGCTCTTTCTGCTTTTCTGATCGGTCAGTTTGGAAAAAATTATCAGCATAAAGATGTACCCGTTCCAGATGGCGGAAAGATGATGGAAGCGGTATTGACCATTCTAAAGCATGTACAACGTGAAATTGGTGGTGGTGTTGTATACTTAGAGTGTGAGGAAAAGCCGGAGCTCTTGAATTTCTATCAGAATGAGAAAAACAGATTCTGGAAATTCGGAGAACGTTTATCAGAAAAAGAAAATGTGAATTATATTCAGATGCTACGAATTTTATAAAAAAGAATAAGGATACATAAGGTGCAGGTGATTTCAAAATCTTGGGATCACCTGTTTTTGTATCAAGCACTAATATTCTCTAAAAGATGAAAACTCATATCAAATTATTTCTGACAGAACCAGAGTTTCACATGGTTTTCACTTCAATAGCACATCAATTTCAAAAGAAAATGTTATCTTTTAATCCATAGGAAGTTCCTATAAAACGCTTGTAGAAAGGAGGATGTGACATGTTTGAACCATTATCAATGTTAAACGGAACATCATTAGACGAGGCTATGTTGACAGACTTTGTCCCTGCGGCAAGTGCGGGAGGCGCAATTTTAAGTATTATTGTAATTGCGATTGTTCCTATGTAGTTTTGGACAGGGCGGTGGGCAGGTAATCTGCCCATCGCTTTGTAGAAAAGGAGAGCAAATGGATATTGTATTAATTAACCCATTGTATCCAAGATATGAAAGTAATATGTTTGCAAGTGCACTGGTGGCAAGTTTAGATATGCCTCCATTAGGTTTACTTTATATTGCAGCAAATTTAGAGAAATACGGATACAAAGTAAAAGTTTATGATTTTAACTTATATACCAATCAAGAAATTGAACAGATTAGTGAAGAAATATTTCGTGAAAGACCGAAAATTATTGGATTATCAGTCAGTACACCTAATTATAATTACGCTGTTGCATATTCTAAGAAAATCCATGAAAAGTTAGGAAATAGTTGTAAGGTGGTTTTTGGAGGATATCATGTTAGTTTTCTTCCAGAAGAGTGCTTGGCTGTGAATATGGCCGATATTGTGATTCTTGGAGAAGGTGAGCACGTTTTTGTAGAACTTGCGGATAAAATTATTCAAGGAAAGGGAAGCTCTTTGAAAGATAAAAAGGGCATTGCATTTATTGATGAAAATGGTGAAGTATATAATAAAAATGCACATTTGCTTCGTATAGATAATTTAGATGCTCTTCCATTTCCAGACAGAAGTTTATTGCCAATGGAACGCTATAAAACTCCAGCAACAGTTATGGGAAGTAGAGGCTGTGTTGCTAGGTGTGAATTTTGCGCATCTGGTGCTTGGGGTGGAATTAAATTAAGAAGTCCTGAAAATATAGTAGCAGAATTGAGGGAATTAAAAGAAAACTTTAATTTTGAGCATATATGTTTTATTGATAATACATTTACAGCGAATAGAGAGCGTACTTATCAAGTTGCAGATGCTATCGCTGCCAGTAACTTGGATTTTACATACAGTTTGGAAACTAGGGTAAGCAATGTAGATGATTCACTGGTAGAAGAATTGAAACACATGAATACGATTGCTGTTCAATTTGGAGTAGAAACGGGAAATGACCAGGTTATGAAAGACATTCATAAAGATATTACCCTAGATAGGGTATATAAAGCTGTTGAAACCTGCTTAAACCATAAATTACGCGTTATGTGTACTTTTATAATTGGACACCCTACGGATACGAATGAAACGATACAGGATACCGTAAATGCAATTCGTAAAATCAAGCGTATGGGTGGACAGGCAAAAATAGAAATGCTGACACCCTATCCCGGAACGCCAGTTTTTTTGAATAGAGAGCAGAAGGGACTTGTTATAAAAGATTGGAATTATGATCATTGGGGAGCAACGACCTCTCCAGTGTTTGAAACTAAAAATTTTACACAGCGCCAATTGCATAAACGGTTTATTGAGGCTGTCATGGAGGTAAATACTATATGATGATAGATTTTAAAACAATGTTTTTACAGCAGTGGAAATTATTCAAAAATGCAAAGACAGAAGTGGATTTTAGTGTTGTAAGTAAAGAGAAATGGAAAGAAGCAGGGCAGTGGCCCGCAACTGTACCGCCATTTTTTCCATTGGTAACCCGGTGTGTAGCACGTCAGGAACAAAAGGGAGAATATATCCTTTTATACAATGATGCCTTAGTTTTAACAGATGAATTAACAATATATATTTTAAAATTATGTGATGGATTTAATGCACCAAAAACTATTAAGGAATTGGTGAAAATGGAAGCTCAATTTGCTTCACTTGAAGATGTTGAAGGGAAGGTTGAGCAAATACTGGCAAATGCAGGTAAATATGGAATTATAAATTGGATACCGTTTTCACAACCACATATAGATAGAATGTAGGAGGGGATATATATGAGTTTTGGATTAGAAAATATTCAATCAGCCGTAAAGTATGATATTGAAATCAGCGGACCTGCAAAAACAGTCTGTAATATTCCTGTTAATCATGTAGAACCAACAGAATATGTTATGGAAATAGAAACACTGAAGCGAATATTGCTGCAGGCTGAAAAAGAAGAAGTTTTACTTATTAATCTTGTGTTAAGCCATTTTTCAGATCTTTTTTTAGATGATGTACAAAAAATAATTGAAGAAACAAATAAAGCAATCCGGCAAGGCGTTGAACTATCACTTTCTTTTCCTATAGAAGAAGCTAAAGAATTTACTGCAAAGAAAGATGAACTGAGAAAAATCCTTCTTGAACAAAATGTTGATATATCACATTATTTTCTATGCCCGGAATTGTTTGTACAGGTAGGAACAGATCTTGGAAAATTTATGAAAGAGATGGCATTTGAATCTATTCATGATTCTAAAATTCACACATTATTTCCAACAGATGAAAAGGTACAAAATTTATTCTTAAAGGGACTTAAAAATTTTATTAATGCAGCAGATATTTGGAAAACATACCGTCTGGAATTTTTAAATTCTTACGATTTGAAACATACAAGAAAATATCAGGATTTCATTGATAGAATGAATCAACAGGCAGAAATTACATACTCTTTCCTTCCAACAATACCTAAAGAGATATTAAATGAGTATGATGTATTAGAAGATTTTGAAATTCGATCAGGTACTTGTTTAGGCGGAAGTATAAATATTGCATACGGATTAAAAGGAGAGCGTAAAGTCTGCCTGCAGGAAACAGAGGGAAGAACAAAATGCTATTTTGATAAATAGAGAAGGAGAACAGCTATGGACGTTGTATTGATTAATTCAAGCTATAATGATACAAACCACCTGATAATGGATTCTCAAATGAAACGTGTAACAGAAATGTTACCTTTAGGTGTTTGCTATTTGGCAACAGAGTTGGAAGTGGAAGGTTTTGAAGTACAGGTATTAGATATGGCTGTGCTGGAGGAAGTAGAAATTAGAGAGGAATTAGAAGCCTTAGTTAAGAAACCGCCAAAGTGTGTTGGTATTTCTTCTTCAACACTTTCTTATGTTGCTGCTATGGAAGTAGCGACATTTTTAAAAAATAATCTGGGAATGGATTATCCGATTTTTATGGGTGGTTACCATGTAACGTTTGAATATGCTGAAGCCCTGAAAAGTCATATGGTTGATGTAGTTATACGGGGAGAAGGAGAAGAGGTAATTGGAAAAGTAGTAGATTGTCTTGGAGATCATAGACCGAAGAGTTCTCTTTATGAGATACCAGGACTTTCTTTTTTAGTAAATGAAAAAATATATTCAACAGATCCGGATATTTTACGTGTGAAAGATTTAGATAAAATTCCAATTCCAAAACGAAGTTATCTAAGGACAGATTTATATCGAAATACAGGAACAATAATTTCTAGTAGAGGCTGTGTGGGAAAGTGTCAGTTTTGTGCAGCAGGTGCATTTGGCGCTATTAGGACAAGAAGCGCAGAAAACGTAGCCTATGAGATTGAAACTCTTTATAATCAAGGGACAAAAAATATTTATTTTGTAGACAATACATTTGCATCAAATAGAAAACGTGCTATACAAATTTTTCAAATTCTGGATCAGAAGGGAATAAAGATAAATTGTTTTATTGAGGCAAGAGTTACAGAAGTAGATGAAGAGTATTTAAATTTATTAAAAGGCTTTGGAGTGACGTCTATTCAGTTTGGAGTGGAAACCGGCAATGCAGAAGTTATGAAAAGTATACATAAAAACATTACTCTGGAAAGAGTGGAGAAAACAGTACAATTATGTTGCCAGAAAGGAATAGGAGTAGCCTGTAGTTTTGTGATTGGACACCCAGCAGATACAGAGGAAACAGTGCGTGATACAATAGCTTTTGCAACAAAATTAAAGCGAATGGGAGCAGAACCAGCATTTTCTATTATGACACCATATCCAGGAACGGAAGCATATCGTAAAAGAGAAGAATTAGGTGTGGAAATTCAAGATTGGAATTTTGCTCATTGGGACTTAAATAGAGCTGTAGCACGTACAAAAAATTTAAGTGTACGAAAAATAAATAAACTTCATTCAGAGGCACTATTGACATTAAATGCGATATAAGTAATTCAAGGAGAAAACATTGATAGTATTAATATACCCCAAAGATCCCAATAATACCAAAGATAGTTCATCTTTTGTGCAGGCAAGTTTGGATATGCCGCCACTTGGACTTTTATATCTGGGAACAGTTATAAAAAATTCAGGTGAACAAGTAAAGGTATTTGATTTTAATTCTTTAGAAAATCAGGATATGGAAGATGAGATGATTCAAAGGATCGTCCAGTTAAAACCACAAATTATAGGCTTTTCTGTTGCTACTACTTCATATCCTTATACATGTGAGTTAGCTGCAAAAATGAAAAAAATATTAAGCAAGACTGTTTTTGTCTGGGGAGGTCATCATGTATCTTTTCAACCAGAAGAACCGCTAAAACAAGGAATTGCTGATATAGTGATTCGTGGTGAAGGGGAAAAAGTCATTCTAAAGATTATTCGCATTTTGAAAGATTATGGTAACAATTATAAGCAGTTTTTAAAGGACGTAGAAGGTATTTCCTATATTCATCAGAACCAGATGCAGTATAATCAACCAGACTATTTAGTGGTAAAAGACTTAGAAAGTGTTCCAATACCAGATAGGTCATTGCTTGATTTAAGTAAATACAAAAATGCCTCTACCATTCTTGCTAGCAGAGGTTGTATTGGAAAATGTAAATTTTGTGCTTCTGCCTGTATGGGTTTACCGCGAGAAAGAGAAATCTCTTCTATTATTTATGAAATGGAAATACTGGTAAAAAGATATGGATATCGGCATATTAATTTTGTAGATAATGTATTCGCTTACAATAAAAAACGGACAAAAGAATTGTTGGAAGCTATATGTAAAAAACAACTTCCAGTAACGTTTAGTGCAGAAGTGAATATTAATTTCATGGATGAAGAGATTATTCAATTGTTTAAAGAAGCTGGACTTAAATTTGTACAATTTGGAATAGAAAGTGGAAATAACGAAATCTTAAAATCTATTAATAAAGAAATTAGTATTGAAAGATCACATCAAATTGTAAAAAAGTGTCTTGAAAAAGGTATACGTGTTGTGTGTAGTATGTTGATTGGGCTACCGGAAGATACAGAAGAAACAATTGCTGCAACAGTTTCTATGGCAAAACAATTTAAAAAGGAAGGAGCACAAATAGTCCTTTCATGTATGATGCCATATCCTGGAAGTGAAGTTTTTGAAAAAGCAGAGAAACTGGGCATAAAAATAGAAAATTGGGATTATGCTCAATGGAATACAACTAATCATTCTGTTATTTCTACAAAATATCTTTCAAGAAGAAAAATTGATAAATTGTACAACCAAGCAATGTCAGAGCTAAATGCAATATAGGGAGAAAAGTATGGCAAAATATTATACTACTTATTTTTTAAAAGGGAAATATACAGAAATCGGTTCTGGATCAGAAAATATATTCTCCTGTGTAGGCGCAGATCAGTATGGAGTACAACTTGTGAGTCTTTTTAATTTTACAGAGTACCTTATAAAAAAACAAAACGTGCAACTTGTCTTAATAATTGTAGATTCTTCATTTAGCCCAGTCAATTTTGCTGGGCTAGAGGAAATTTCGGGCCAAATGGAAAAGTTACGAAATCATAATATCCATGTTTATTTATATGCTCCTTCTTACAATATGAGTACGCTTTATCTGGCTGCTAGTGCTGAGAAGACATTTATACACCCGATTGGAAATATATGCTTTGGAGGATTTTATAAAAATCGCATTTCAGCAGCCCCTTTATTGGAAAAATTGGGAATAAAATTTCAAACAATAAAGACAGGGAAATTTAAAGATACCTTTTCTACCCTTGGAGATTTTGTTGAAGAAAGCAGTTTTCCAAACCAGCTTTTACAGGATTATGAATATACTTTTGTACAGCAGATTCAGAAAAAATGGAATGAGGAGATACTATATCGCAAACTATTGGAAGAAAATATTTTTTCTGCTGGTGAGGCAAAAAAAATTGGATTTATAGACAAAATAGCAACTCTACCAGAAGTGCTTCAAGAGATTATGGAAAGTGGTAATTATTCCAAAAAAATAAAGAAATCTTTAAAAAGTACGAAATGTTTTTGGAGAAAAAAGATTGCTATTGTTTTTGCAAATGGCGAAATTGTAGATGGTACGGGTACAGCACTTTTTCATGTTACGAAAAAAAATATGAGTAGCAGTAAAATAATCGGTATTATAAATAAATTGAAACGTAAAAAAAATATTAAAGCAGTGCTTTTTAGGATAGACTCAACAGGTGGATCATCTAGTGCTGGGTACGATTTGTATCAAGCAGTAAAAAGGCTTTCCAAACAAAAACTTACAGTTATATCCATTGGAAATTATGCAACATCATCGGCTTATTGGATGGCTCTTGGTGGAAATACTATTTTTGCAGATTCTACAAGTGTAATTGGAGCAGTAGGAGCGGCTATGACACGTCCCTATATTTTAGAAGCATTGGAAAAGATAGGGATTCAAGTTACAACAGAAAAGTTGGAAAATACAGAGGTGATAAGTTTTTTTGAAGAATATGGTGAAGCGGCAAATAAGGGAAGCAAAAAATGGATTTCAGAGATAATGAGTTATTTTTTAGAAGCGATTACGGAGCATTGTGAAATTGATAAAGAAACATTAGAACTTATATCAGATGGTTGTTCTTTTTCAGGAAACTATGCCTGGAAACATGGATTAATAGATCAGATTGGCGGAATAGAGCAGGCATTGGAATTTATTCGCACTCAGTTAGGAGAAGCATCTATAGAATATGAATATTATCCAGAAAATAAAATTCCGTTGCTCTATAAAAAAATATTTCGCATAGGTTCTAAGTAAATTGAGTTCCAGACATCATTTTTATTGCACAGATATATTAAAGAGCATATAATTTCCTTAAAAGGAGATGAGTGATATGGCTAAAATTTTAGTGATTGAAGATGATAAAAATATGCAGGCTATTTTATCAGAATTTATTTGTTCTAATGGACATACCTGTCTGACAGCAGATGATGGCATTGATGGTCTGGCTATGGTGAAAAATTGTCCAATAGATTTGGTTATATTAGATGTCATGATGCCACATTTAGATGGATTTTCTGTATGCAAGATGATTCGAAATATCTGTAATGTACCAGTTATCTTTCTGACTGCCAAGGAAAGTGAAGATGATAAACTGAAAGGGTATGACCAGGGTGGAGATGATTATGTGACAAAGCCTTTCAGTCCCAAAGTGCTTATGGCAAAAGTAAATGTGCTTTTAAAAAGATCAACATATTATCATACAGACGAGATACAAAGAGGCATACTTACTTTAGTAACATCAACACATAAGGTATATGTTTCTTCTAAAGAAATTGATTTGACTTATAAAGAATTTGAATTGCTTCAATTTTTTTTAACAAATGAAGGGCAGGTCTTTTCAAGAGAGCAGCTTATAAATCGTATCTGGGGCTATGAATATGAAGGGAATAGTAGAACCGTTGATTCCCATATTAAGACTTTAAGACATAAGCTTGGAGAAATTGCAGGCGGATATATTGTGACATTGATTCGCTCAGGATATAAATTTGAGGTAAAAGAATGAAAAAAATAATTCGTAAAATGGAACTACATTCCATACAAAAAAAGATTCTTTTGGTATCAAAATTGTCTGGTGTGAGTTTAGGAATTCTTTTTATTATAGCAATAAAATCACCTGGAGATAATATTGCTTTGTATGCTCTGCTTTTAGTTATTGTAGCTATCATTTTAACTATGGATCATTGCCTAAAATGTTTTATAACGAAACCCCTTCTGGAAATTAATGAAGTTACAGGCAAAATTGCAAACCTTGATTTTTCAGAATTGTGTAATGTTTCTTCAAAAGACGAATATGGTGTATTGGCCAATAATATTAATAAAATGGCAATCAATCTACAAAAGGTTTTACGCGAAGTGGAAGCTACTAATATCCAGTTAGAGGAAGATGTTCATCAGAAGGAATGTTTACTGGCTGAGAGAAAAGAATTAGTGGATAATTTGTCGCATGAGATGAAAACTCCAATCGGAATTATAAGGGCCTATGCAGAGGGAATGGAAAATAATGAAAATCCTGTTATAAAAGAAAAATATACCAGAATAATCATTGAAGAAACAGAGAGAATGAACAAGCTGATCTCTACACTAATTGACTTATCTTCCTTGGAATCAGGTGCTTATACTCTTCGTAAAGAAAGATTTGAATTTATAGAGTTTGTCGAAACAATAGCAGGTAGACTATTGTTGGATATCCCAAACAGTAATTATAGCTTTCAATATGTATTACCTGAGAATAAAATATATGTTGAAACTGATAAGCGCCGTATGGAACAAGTTGTTGAAAATCTTTTGTTGAATGCCAGAAAAAATGTAAAAGAAACCGGTATTCTGAAATTGACAGTAGAAGAAGCAAAGGAAGAAATTACCTTTCGTATTTTTAATCAAGGAAAATGTATTCCTGAAGATGTCATAGGAAAAATATGGAATAAATTTTATCGTACTTCTGAAACAGAATATGAAGGGACTGGATTAGGATTGGCCATTGTGGCTCAGGTTTTAAATATGCAAGGATATAAATATGGGGTAAGCAATAAAAAAGATGGGGTAGAATTTTATTTTTCTCTTCCAAAAGTATTGTAAATATAGAATTTGTAAAAAGCTGTCTGGGAGGCAGCTTTTTTTGTGATTTCACATCAATTTCACTGAGAGCGCACAGGGATTTCAACCAAAGGGCGTAGTATATAAATATAAAATAATAGAAGGGAGAAATATATATGGAATTTTTAGGAATGGAATGGTACTGGTGGCATTTTATTGTAGTTGCAATTATTGCGGTGATTCCAATTAAAATGAAATTTATAAAATGGTGGACAAAAAGGGAACAGGAAAAAAACAAAAAAAATCGTAACAAGTGGGGTGATGAGGAATGATAGATGTAAAAAATCTCACCTTTGCATATGGGAAAGATAAAGAGGTTCTTCATGGATTGGATTTTCATGTTGACGAAGGAGAAATCTTTGGATTTCTTGGTCCTAATGGTTCAGGAAAATCGACTACTCAAAAGATTTTAACTGGCATTTTAAAGGGATATAAAGGGTCTGTACGTTTATTTGGAAAGGAGATATGTGATTTCAGAAGTCCTGCTTTTTTTCAACAGATAGGTGTTTTGTTTGAATTTCCTTATTTGTACAATAATTTAAGTGTTTTGGATAACCTTAATTATTTTGCTTCTTTTTATCCAAAAGAACAATTAAGAAATCCCTTGGAAGTGTTGGATAGTTTACAATTTAAAAAAGATTTTTTAAAAAAACCAGTTTCATCATACTCAAAAGGAATGAGGCAAAGAGCAAGTATGGCAAGAGCGTTGATGAGCAGCCCTAAATTACTGTTCTTAGATGAACCGACGAGTGGTTTAGATCCTGCAGGTGCTGTTTTATTTCGGAAAATTATTGAAGAAGAAAAAAGAAAAGGGACAACGGTATTCCTTACGACTCATAATATGGTTGATGCTGATTTGCTTTGCGATCGGGTTGCTTTTATTTCAAACGGGGATATTGTGGCATTAGACACACCAAAAAATCTCAAGGAGAGAAACAGTAGTCATCAGGTCCTTATTGAGTATGTTTATAAAGGAGAAAGAAAGACAGAAATTATTGAAGCAGATGAATTGAGAAAAGGTATGATGTTTGCACAGGATGAGATCATTAGTATTCATTCAAAGGAGCCAACACTGGAAGATATGTTTATTAAGTATACGGGGAGGAGGCTGACGTAAATGCAAAAATCGTTTTGTTCATTACTAAAAAAAGACCTCCAAATGATGATTTCAGGAAAATTCTTTTTGTTGGCATTGGGTTCTTTGATACTTTATACATTGTTCATTAATCTGGGGTATGTGAATTTTATGAAAGCCCCAGGCTATGGCGTATATATGTATGTACCTCAGGGAGTATCTTATCCAGAAGTCTTTAGTGATAAAATCGAAGTTGTTCAATCAGAACAGGAGCTATATGATTGTTTATCAGAAGATACCAATGGAATTGGGATTATGTATAAAGGGAAAGAGCCTGAATTTGTGTTATATTATGGCAGCAATACGATTGATAATCATAGAATTGCTTATGCTCAGTCTTTACTAAAAGAAAAAGAGTTTGAAGATCCGATAGTTGTAGGGAAAAATACAACAGAAGAAAAACAGAGAAAAGAAATGAGCTGTGAATTACTATTTATTGAAATCATTGCGGTTGGATTTTTAGGAATTGCATCTATTTTATTCAAAGAAAAACAGATGGGGGTTATGAGGGTATATGGTATCACGCCGGCCCCTAAGGCATTTTTTATTTTATCAAAATTGCTTGTGTTTTTGATTTCGGATTTGATATTTGCAGCACTACTTACTATTTTCAATGTAAGGAGTTCGGAAGCGTTCCATATACTGCCAAGAGTGCTTTTACAGACAGGGATTTTATCTTTGATCATGGCTCTGATAGGAATGTGCTGTTCCTTATTACTGAAAGATTTCAAACAGTTTTCACTCGCTTATTTGGTTGTTGCATTATTTATTTCTGCTCCCGTATTTCTTTCTGCAAATACTTCGGCACAAAACAGTTGGATTAAATGGCATCCATTCTATCATCTTTATATGGGAATGAAAAATGCTTTTTTTGATTTTCAGTCAGAAGGAATTGTCTATTTTTTGTTATGCCTTTGCAGTATTTTTCTGCTTTTTTGGTTTGTGAAAATGGCGTTCATGCGGGAACTTAGTAAGGAGGGGTAATATGGGAGGTATTTTTTATCAATTAAAAGCCGTTAGAAAAGATAAAATGTGTATAATGTCCTTCTTTTTACCTGTTGTACTGGCAATCCTTTTAACTGCCATAGGAGGGGTGGATCTTTCTTCTTTGGAGGAAGTAAACTTTGCTGTATGTAAACAGGACTTTACCCCAGAAGATATTGAATGGCTAAAGACTTATGGAATTGTTCACATTTATGAAACAGAAGATGATGTAATTGCAAAAATAAATGATCCGGCAACTAACATTTTAGGAGTTCAAAAAACGGGAAATAGTATCAAGGTATTGGTGTCAGGAGATGAATTAGAATTATTTAAAGAGATTGCTTCCTCTTTACCAGCTATTTATGATCAGCGTGGAGATACGAATGATATAGAAGTAGAAGTATTGCCGCAACCTAATTTTATTGCAAACTATAAATATGTTTTTATAGCAGTTATCTTAATTATTGCCATGTTTATGGGGTGTGTATTTAATGCAATGAATATGGTTTCTGAAAAAGAGGAAGGTGTTGTATTTATTAATGAAATTCTTCCAATGACAAAAAAACAATATATGTTACAGAAAATTTTTATTGGATTTATTTTTGGGTGTTTATCCTCTATTTTAACAGTTTGTTTCAGCCTGCGATTAGCATTAAAATATATTCCAGTAATGTTGCTCCTGATTGTGTTATCTGCATTTATTTCTGCCTTGGTAGGTATGCTGATTGGAAAATTGGCTGATGGAATATTAATTGGTATAACGTATGTAAAGATTTCTATGATTATATTCATTGCAGTACCGTTAATTTCTTATTTACTCCATTTGGGAGAAACTACGGTGGGTAAACTGTGTTATTTAATTCCGTCTACAGCAACATTTGAGGGAATTATGGGAATGGTAAATGGAAATACAACAGAAGTTGAAAAGTCGATTGTTATTATGACCTTGCATAGTATTTTATGGTTTGTGTTGTTCTTAACAATCGAAAGGAAGAAAGAGAATAGCTAACTAAAAACATCAAGTCTTCAAATGGAAACACATAGGGGCTTTTTATTGAAGATTTGATGTTTTTATATGCTATAGTTTTTTATTTTTGTATCTGAAACTTATAACCTGAACGAACAAGAGTAATAATATAAGACCCGGCACTGCCAAGTTTGTGACGCAAAGTTTTAATATGTGTATCCACAGTGCGAGTATCAATGTTATGCTCATATTTCCATATTTTTTCAAGAAGCTGTTTTCGGGTAAACACAAAGTCTGGAT
>ERZ778516.1275-NODE-1275-length-19473-cov-11.873107_pt1 | contig 19473 bp, 15 predicted proteins | sample MGYA00510342_ERZ778516 | MGnify/ENA primary metagenome ERZ778516 (study PRJEB29527, sample SAMN07138961) | mouse gut metagenome | material: feces | host: mouse | place: China:Nanjing | collected 2016-01-25 ... | reverse complement strand
TGCTACGAAACAAGCGCAATATGGTTTGGTTTGTCTGCCATGAACAAAATCAACCCTATGATAGAACAAATTCTAGTGTTTTACATGGAGAACCTGTACAAAAAGTTCCTTGGGAAACGCAAATCAGATAAAATTCACTTTAGTACTACAGCGAACAAACTATATCGAGCTCGTTTGGCAGCACTTGCGAAGAACAGCCGGGAGAGAGGATGGGTACACTCTGACGTCCCCTTCTCACATCCCCTCCCCCAATTAAAATTTAGCAAAGCAATTCACGTGACTTTATGACCAGCATATGCTATAATCAATAACCACACGCAAAAGGAGGAGGCGCATTCATGAAAACAGACATTCAAATTGCACAAGACGCTAAGATGATGCACATCAAAGAGGTTGCTGCCAAATACGGCATTGCCGAAGACGACCTGGAGTTATACGGGAAATACAAGGCAAAGCTCTCGGACGAGCTAATCGCAAAGACGGCATCCCGCCCAGACGGAAAGCTGATTCTCGTAACCGCCATCAACCCGACTCCTGCTGGAGAAGGCAAGACGACTACGAGCATCGGGCTGGCACAGGCGTTTGCAAAGCTTGAGAAAAACTGCCTGCTGGCGCTGCGGGAACCGTCCCTTGGCCCATGCTTTGGCATCAAAGGCGGTGCCGCGGGCGGCGGTTATGCACAGGTCGTTCCGATGGAAGACCTGAACCTGCACTTTACCGGAGACTTTCACGCCATTACAGCCGCCAACAACCTGCTCGCTGCGCTGCTTGACAACCATATCCAGCAGGGAAACGCCCTGCAGATCGATACACGCCAGATCGTCTGGAAACGCTGCATGGATATGAACGACCGCGCCCTGCGCAATATTGTCGTCGGGCTTGGCTCAAAAGCAGACGGCTTTGTAAGGGAAGATCATTTTGTCATTACCGTAGCTACTGAAATTATGGCAATCTTATGCCTGGCTTCCGATATGGCTGACCTGAAAAAACGGCTGGGTGATATTATCGTCGCTTACAACTATAATGGCGATCCGGTTACCGCAAGGCAGTTACAGGCAGTCGGCTCTATGGCTGCCCTCTTAAAAGACGCGTTAAAACCGAACCTGATCCAGACGCTAGAACATACCGGGGCGATTGTACACGGCGGGCCGTTTGCCAATATCGCGCATGGCTGCAATTCTATCCGCGCGACTAAAACGGCGTTAAAAATCGCAGATTATGTAATTACCGAGGCAGGCTTTGGCGCAGACCTTGGCGCTGAAAAATTTTTTGATATCAAGTGCCGCAAAGCCAGATTAAAACCGGATGCCGTCGTCCTCGTCGCTACCGTACGTGCCCTGAAATACAACGGCGGCGTTCCGAAAAACGAGCTTGGCGCCGAAAACCTGGAAGCGCTGAAAAAAGGCATCTGCAACCTGGAAAAGCATATTGAAAACCTGCAAAAGTACCATGTGCCGATCGTCGTTACCTTAAATTCTTTCCTGACAGATACACAGGCAGAATACGAATACATCCAAAGCTTTTGTGAAGAAAAAGGCTGTGCGTTCGCTCTGTCAAAAGTATGGGAAAAAGGCGGAGAAGGCGGTATTGAACTGGCACAAAAAGTATTGCAGACTCTGGAAGAAAAGCCTTCTGCGTTTGCGCCTCTTTACCCCGACGAAATGCCGTTAAAAGACAAAATCCATACCGTTGCCGCCCAGATCTACGGCGCCGCAGACATAAGCTACACACCTGCGGCAGAAAAAATGCTGCAAAAGCTGACTGCGCTTGGATTTGGCAACCTTCCGGTATGCATTGCAAAGACGCAGTATTCACTGTCGGACGACCAGTACAAGCTGGGGCGCCCAACCGGATTTACCGTGCATGTCAGAGACGTCTATGTAAGTGCCGGAGCCGGATTTGTCGTCGTACTAACCGGAGCGATTATGACGATGCCGGGGCTTTCAAAGTCGCCTGCCGCTTATGGCATTGATGTCAATGAGGATGGAAAAATTACTGGGCTGTTTTGATTGGATTTTGGTATGGCAGCGAATAGGTTTGAATTGCTTTGATAAATTTTTGCTGGAAGGGACGCCAGGAGAGGGGATGGGTATGCCCTGCCTGCGTCCGTTCCAGAATGCTAAGAATCCCTAAGTATTCTGCTGGTACGCTGTGGCTGTGGACGGTCGCGGCACCTAGTTCGCTGCCTGCTGGCAGCTAAAGGTGCCGCTTGGCTGCGCCCCTGGTTGTTTTGCAGAATACCAAGGGATTCTAACCATTCTTCCAAAGCCGCCGCCAGGGCATACCCATCCCCTCTCCCGGCTGCTCTTCGTAAGTGCTACTAAAGCTCAATATGGTTTGTTCGTTGTAGTACTAGTACTATTACGTCGATAACAGTTCTATTGCTCTATTTCTTTTGCAGAATACTAAGGGATTCTTATTATTCTCCCAAAACCTGCTAATCTCTTCTCCCAGCCGCTCTCTTTTGTTCACAGAAAAATATACACGCAAAATGTTCCCTGTATTATTATATACAATTCCAGTTGTACCAAGATAAATCAACCCATATCGGTCTTATTCGTTACATTTACAAAAAACAGCCATGAGCAAATTAGGTGCCGCGACCACACACAGCCACAGTGTAACAGCAGAATACCTCGTGTTCCATCCGAACAGAAATCGAACTTTTGGTTTATCTGGTTCGTGACAGCGTGACAGCGCTACAACAAACAACCCATATCGAGCTTGTTTTCGTATCACTTACGAAGAACAGCCGGGAGAGAGGATGTGCCTCCCCTGGCGGCGGCTTTGGAAGAATGTTTAGAAGCCCTTAGTATCCTGCGGGGGCAACCAGGGGCGCAGCCAAGCGGCACCTTTAGCTGCCAACAGGCAGCGAACTAGGTGCCGCGACCGGACACAGTCACAACGTAACAGCAGGATACTTAGGGATTCTTAGCATTCTGGAACGGACGCAGCCAGGGGAGGCACATCCTCTCTCCCAGCGTCCCTTCCTGTAAAAACATACCAACGCAATCCAAATTCATTCGCTTAGCGCAAAAACCCGCCAAAACCGCGCCATACCTTCATACAGCACCAGTCCCGGCAGGTTTTTCCCCATTATAATTTTATGGCTGCTCTTTTTTCACATACGAATATGCATTGGAAATCCTTGCATTTTCAGCCGTCAGTTCTACCGGCTCACGGTAATACGCGATTACCGGAGTACCCGTCGGCAGAATCTGATACAATTTTTCTGCCTTCGCACCCGGCATATTGATACAGCCGTGCGAGCCGGACGTCTTATAGATCTCCTGTCCAAACTCACTTCTCCAGCTTGCGTCATGGAAGCCTACATTGTAAGCAAATACCATAAAATAATCGACATCTGACGCATACGTCTCCCCGACCAGCGTCGCGTCGCGCTGCTTGTACACGATTTTATATACACCGTCTGGAGAGCCGTTGTTGCGGCTGATATTTCCAGTTACGATATCCGATTCCAGCTTTAACTTTCCATTTTCATAAAAATACATATGCTGGTTTGTGTAGTCTACTTCTACATAAGTATTGCCAATATCATATGTCTCGCTCTTTACTTCCGCAGTCTGATTAAAGATTGGCTCGCGCTTGATTGTCTCACCGGACTTTATTTCCTTTAACAACTGGGCTTTTTCTTTTTCCTTATCGATGACCCATCCATAATCGCCGCCGCCGATCTTTACCTTGTCGCCCAAAGAAGTTTTAAACACGCGCACATCGCCGTACGTATTATACTTGCTGGCAAGATACTGGATATAGCTTGTCACCTTGGATTCGTCAAGCGTCACCGAATAGTCGGCGCCGATCGTAAGCCATTCCTTGATCCGTGTGGAATCGAGCACCTCGCCTTTTTCCCCTACATCGTACTTGATCGTCGTATGCAGGTATGCGTTGATATTTTTCAGCGCCTTTTTCAGCGTCTTATCGTTGGACTTTACTTTTGGCTCTTCGTATACGTCATCCGTAAGCTCCAGCTTTTCTTCCCCCATGCTGACCGCTTTGCGTGCAAGCTTCTGCACATCTTCAAGGCGGATCTGGTTCCCGGCTTCGGCTTTGACCAGCTCATAACCTTTATCGGTCTCCCGCAGGTACGCATCCTTTGGCTTTTGGATATAATCAGACTGAAAACACGGAAGCTGTGCAACCATCTTGTCCAGCTTTTGCTTATTATAAGTTGCAGATACTTCCAGATCCATCTCTTTTTTGCCTTTGCGCCCGGAAATCCAGCTATACTGATCCTGCAACTGCAAAATATCATTGATCTCCGAACCAGGCACATACGTATAATCAATATCCGGTCCGATAATCTGATATTTGTCCCCGTCACGGGTCTCAATGTTAAAAATATAATCTGCCACTTCCTGCGCGACTTTATCTTCTGCTTCTTCTACCGTCATTTTATCAACCGAAACCCCATTTAACACAGTCCCCGGAAAAAAATGTTCCGCATAAAAAGATGCCGTACAAAAGTAACATGCCAGGAGTGCGATCAGCAAAAAACATAAACTGATACCAACAATGATCAGTGCAGACTTTGCTGCCGACTTCTGTTTTCTCATATTTGATACCTTCCTTCCCAGATGTCCAAGATCCCGCAGCGTACAAGCTTACAGGGACACATGCACCTGTCTTTGTACTTTATTCTAACAGAATCTCGGTCTCTTGGCTACCTTAGTTTTGCAGTAAAATACTGCATATTAATAAAATGCGTGTATAACCTGCTAAAAATAAGGTAATCTGACAATTTTTTCAACAAAAATTGCACTTTTTTATACACAAGCATGTTTTCTCTTCTGCGTATCTTATTTTTGCTCGATTATTCCGGTACGCTCCCGGCATCCTGCCGCTCCTGCGCATGAGCCTGCAAAAACTCAGTTTTTCCGTGTTTTTTTAATCCCAGCATTACGAGCCTGCGGATCATGTCATAAATTACCGCAAATACCGGCACACCGACCAGTATGCCGACAAAGCCAAAAAATCCCTGGAACAGCGTAATTGAAAACAACACCCAGAATCCGGTCAGCCCCACACTGTCCGCAAGCAGCGCCGGCCCCAGTATATTTCCGTCAAACTGCTGCAAAATAATAATAAACACAATAAAAATAATACAGTTTACCGGCCCTGAAATCAGCACGAGCAGCGCCGACGGAACAGCACCGATATACGGCCCGAAATACGGGATTACATTGGTCACGCCGACGATCACGCTGATTAATACCGCATTCGGAAATCCCATCGTAAACGTCATCACAATGCAGAACACATAGCAGATCAGTCCCACAATCGCGCTGTCCAGTATTTTTCCGCCAAAAAATCCGACAAACGTCTTGTCAATAAATTGCAGTTCCCTTAATACCGCATCTGCCCGTTCGCTTTTGAACAACGCATACAGCACTGCCTTTCCTTGTCTGGCAAACGTCTTTCTGCCAAGCAGCAGGTAAATACAGATAATTATCCCGATCAGCAGGTTGTACAAAATACCTACGACCGAGCCGACCGTATCCGCAAAACCGCCCATCATCCCCTGCATCGTAGGCAAAAGGTCTGTCTTTGCCCAATCCTGCAAATGGTTTTCTACATTTAAAATCGCCGTATTCGCGTAAGTCTGCAGCAGTTCGTTGCCATCCAGCATCCCAGTCAGCCAGTTTGCAAACTCATCCATTTTCTGCGGCACCGCGTTCACCAGGATCAGCGTACTGCTCGCCATCTCCGGTATTACCATGATCATCAAAAGATAGATAATCAAAAAGGTCAAAATCATTACAACAAGCACCGTCAGCCCGTTCGCACGCTTTTTATGCTTTTCGGGCATCAGCGCCAGTATCCTCTTTTCCAGAAAATTACACGGAGTTTTCAAAAGATACGCCATAACCGCACCATAAATCACCGGCTTTAATACACCAAGCAGCCATTGAAAGGACTGCCTGATCTCCCCAAACCCACGAATTGAAAAAAAAAGCAGGATTGCCAGGGCAAGCGAAACAAAGCCAGTCAATGACTGATAAAATATTTTTTTCCAATCATCTTTTTTCATAATCAGATATCCTCCTGTGCCGGCTCTGCTGGTTTGGTAGCTACTACCGCAACCTTGGTGCCTGCCACATCCTCAAGCAGCACATCGCCAACCGCAACCGGCGCCTTTGCCCTGATTGTATTTATTTCTTGCATACATGCAAAAATCTTGTCTTTTGGGATATCTTCTTTTGTCTTTACGGAGATAAACCTGCGGCGGCTGCCTTCTACCTTTATCGTGGACGTTACGATCCGTGTAGGGTTTGTCACTTCTTTTCTGGCATAAGCATCGCCTTTTGGACAGGTATTGCCCGTTACTTTCGACACCTCATTCTGCGTCACTTCTACGGTCAGCGGACAGCCCATCGGGCAGCCAATGCAGATCAGTTCTTTCGTCTCCATGCTGTATCACTCCTTTTCAATCTTTATCGTGATCTGTTCCAGATCCGAATATTCCAAAAGTTTTTGCTTTAACAGCACAACCTCTTCCATCTCACCTGGCGCAAGCACCTTTTTTTTGCGGTGCAGTACTCTTTCCTTATTATAATAGACGCTGATATAACAATCCTGATATACCGACTGGACACGGAAGCGCACCGTCAGCTTTTCGTCCATTTTGCCGATATGGACAGACCGCGGCACCGTATAGCGTACGCCGCTGTCCGCGCGGATGCCGACCTGCTTCCCGCCTTTGCCAAGCTCTCCTTTGACATACCTTGCCGCATTGGCTCCCGCCCTGCCTGCTTCCTCTGATACATAGTCCACAAGGTCATGCACATGCAGGACATTGCCGCAGGCAAACACGCCAGGAATCGTTGTTTCCAGGCTTTCATCAACAACCGGCCCTGCAGTCACGCTGTCCATCTCAACGCCCATCTCCCTGGAAAGCTCATTTTCCGGGATCAGCCCGACCGACAGCAGCAGCGTATCACAAGAATACTCCTCCTCTGTGCCAGGAACCGGCTTTCCGTTTTCATCGACCTGCGCAAGTGTCACACCTTCTAACCGTTCCTTCCCCCGGATATCCACGACGGTATGGCTTAGCTTGAGCGGAATGCCGTAATCATTCAGACACTGTACGATATTGCGCTTTAAGCCGCCAGAATAAGGCATCAGCTCCGCGACTACTTTGACCTTTGCCCCTTCTAGCGTCATACGCCGCGCCATAATCAGCCCGATATCACCCGATCCTAAGATCACGACTTCCCTGCCCGGCAGATAGCCTTCCATATTGACCAGCCTCTGTGCCGTACCTGCGGAGAAGATTCCCGCCGGACGAAAGCCAGGTATGTTTAACGCACCTCTGGCACGCTCCCTGCATCCCATTGCCAGGATCACAGCCTTTGCCTGGATCTGCATCATGCCGTCCACCCGGTTCATCGCTGTCACGACTTTCTGCGGGCTGATCTGCATCACCATCGTTTGCAGCATCACTTCGATCCCAAGCTCTTTTACCATCGCAATAAAACGCTGCGCATATTCCGGCCCGGTCAGCTCTTCCTGAAACGTATGCAGCCCAAATCCATTATGAATACACTGGTTTAAAATACCGCCCATCTCCTCGTCACGCTCGATCACTAAAATGCTGCTGATCCCGGCTTTTCTCGCTGCCACCGCTGCCGCAAGCCCTGCCGGGCCTGCGCCTGTTATTACAATATCATATGCTTTCACAAATCGTTCCTCCTATTTCGTCCGCCCTGTTACGATCACAGACTTTCCGCCTGACTTTGTAATCTCTTCCATGTCCGCCTGCAATTCACGTTCTAAAATCTCCATTACCTTAGGGCTGCAAAATCCCGACTGGCACCGTCCCATGCCAGCACGTGTACGCCGTTTGACCCCGTCTAAAGACCTCGCACCGACTGGCCTTCGCACCGCATCGATAATTTCGCCTTCTGTCACAGACTCACAGCGGCAGACGATCGTGCCGTATGCCGGCTGTTTAAGGATCAGGGCATTGCGCTCTGCAAGGCTTAAAGAAGACGGATTTAAAATTCCTTTCCGCTGTGCGATAAAATCTGCTTTTTCATGAAGGGACATTTTTTCCCGCAGCATCTGTGCCACCATAACGCCGATTGCCGGCGCACTCGAAAGCCCTGGAGATTCAATGCCAGCAGCGTCAATAAACTGTGCCGCGTCTTCTGCCTCCTGAATCACAAAATCATCGCCGTCTTCATGCGCACGAAGCCCCGCAAACGAGGTAATTACCTGACGAAACGGAATGTCTTTTACCGTCATCGCCGCTTTTTGCGCCAACTCCTGTAATCCTGCCTGCGTTGTGTTGACGCCCTCCTTGTCTTCGATGTCCGCAGCCGTCGGCCCTACGATCAGGTTGCCGTGTATCGTCGGCGATACGAGAACTCCTTTTCCCATCCTGGTAGGCAGCATAAATACCGTATGGGACACATGCGTGCCCGCGCTGTGGTCTAACAGGCAGTATTCCCCTTTTCTCGCTGTAATGCGCATCTTTGTGCTGCTTACCATATGATGGATCTTGTCTGCATACACGCCTGCCGCATTGACAATATACCGGCTTTTTCGTATTCCCTTGTTCGTTTCGATACAAAAATAACCGTCCTCTTTGCGTATATCCATAACGTTCGTATCAAATTGAAATTCTATGCCGTTTGTATTGGCATTTTCCGCAAGCGCGATCGTCATTAAAAACGGGCATACAATTCCGCCAGTCGGCGCGTACAGCGCGCCTGCCACATCTTCCGCCAGGTTTGGTTCGATTTCCCGTGCCTCTTGTTTGGATAAGATGCGCAGCCCTTTTACCCCGTTTTTCACACCTTTGTCATAAAGCCCCTGCAGCTTCGGCAGATCTTCTTCGTGCAGGCAGACGACCAGAGAACCGTTTCTTCGAAACGGAAAGTCCAGCTCCTTCGCCAGTTCTTCCATCCTTTCGTTTCCCTGCACATTCAGCTTCGCCATCAACGAGCCGTTTGGCGCGTCAAATCCCGCGTGCACAATCGCACTGTTCGCCTTGGACGTGCCGCAGCATACATCCTCACATTTTTCAATGACACAGATATTCGCTTCATAACGCGACAACTCCCGCGCAACCGCACATCCGGTAACGCCTGCCCCTATAATACAGATATCGTACATATTGGTTTCCTTTCTTTTTACACCTGTGATTCTCTTTTTTTATTCATCTTCTTTTATTCATCTTCTTTTGCCCATCCATAAGAATATTTCACAGCTCTCTGCCATCCGTTCAGGCACGCAAGCCGGTCCTTTTCTTCCATTTCCGGCTTAAACACCCGGTCGATCTGCCAGTTTTTAATGACTTCCTCCTTGCTTCGCCAATATCCGACTGCAAGCCCGGCGAGGTACGCAGCCCCCATCGCCGTCGTCTCCACGCACATCGGGCGGTGTACCGGCGCGTCAATAATATTGGACTGAAACTGCATCAAAAAATTGTTGGCGCTCGCTCCGCCGTCGACCTTTAACGTACTGAGCGTAATGCCGGAATCCGCCTGCATCGCGGTAATCACGTCGTTGACCTGGTACGCAATCGATTCGAGTGTGGCACGTATCATATGGTATTTATTTACGCCGCGGGTAATGCCTACGATCGTCCCTCTCGCATACTGGTCCCAATACGGCGCGCCAAGCCCTGTAAACGCAGGAACGACATAGCAGCCGTTTGTATTTTTCACTTTGGACGCCATATATTCCGTATCCGGCGAAGTGTCCACGAGGCGCATTTCATCGCGCAGCCACTGCACTGCTGCCCCCGCCACAAAGATCGAGCCTTCCAAAGCATAGTTTACCCTGCCGTCGAGCCCCCATGCAATCGTTGTCACAAGCCCGTTTTTGGAAAATACCGGACGCTCCCCTGTATTCATCAGCAAAAAACAGCCCGTCCCGTATGTATTTTTCGCCTCGCCCGCCGTAAAACAGGTCTGTCCAAACAGCGCCGCCTGCTGGTCGCCCGCCGCACCGCCAATCGGGATCAGCCCGCCGAAAAACGAAGGGTCTGCCTCTCCGTAAATGCTGCTGGAAGGGACTGGCTTTGGCAGCATACACGCCGGGATACCGAGCAGCTTTAAAATGTCCGCATCCCATTGCAGCTCATTAATATTAAACATCATCGTCCTGGAAGCGTTGGAATAGTCCGTTACGTGCACGGCGCCTTTCGTCATCTTCCAGATCAGCCAGGTTTCCACCGTGCCGAACAAAAGCCTTCCTTCCTCCGCCTTGCGCCTTGCACCCTCCACATGGTCAAGAATCCATTTTACCTTTGTCGCAGAAAAATACGCGTCGATCACAAGCCCCGTCTTTTTCTGGATCATCTCGGTAAAGCCCTGCTCCTTTAACGTGTCGCAGTACGCAGATGTCCGCCTGCACTGCCACACAATCGCATGGTAAACCGGCTCTCCTGTCTCCTTATCCCATACAATCGCCGTTTCCCGCTGGTTCGTAATGCCGATTGCCGCGATATCGTCCGCGGTCGCCCCGATATTTTGCATCGCCTCTACCGCAACGCCAAGCTGCGTGGACCAGATCTCGTTTGCATTATGCTCCACCCAGCCCGGCTTTGGAAAGTACTGTGTAAATTCCTTTTGCGCGACACTGCACATCTCTCCTTTTTCGTTAAACAAAATACATCGGTTGCTTGTCGTCCCGGCATCAAGTGCCATCACATATTTTGCCATATCCGTGTTCCTTTCTTTCTCTGTGCTTCCGTATCTATACTTTCAGAAACAATTATACTATAAGAGCTTGATTTGTTACACCTTTTTCTTTTATTTTTTCTACAAAATTGTCTTATTCGCTGAATCCCGCATGAAAAAACAGGTTCTGGGACATTCCTCCCAAAACCTGTTTTTCCGCAGCTATTCTGCCGTTATGCCAGCCTCATCCGCCGAAACTCATAATAAATACCGTCCTCCCACACATTCCCGCAGATTACATCCGCAATGCGCTTTAATTCCTTACATGCATTGCCCATTGCAACACTGATTCCCGCGGTACGCATCATCTCATAGTCATTCATACTGTCGCCAAACGCAATCGTATCCGAAAGCTTGGCACCATAATAGCCGCAGATCATCTCAATCCCTCTGCCCTTGTCAATTCCTTTTGGAATAATCTCACCGTTAAAGCAGGTACTGCTGTCTGCATATGGATGCACAGCATATGTAAATCTGCCGCCCAGATCTTTCTTCGTCTGCTCCACAGACTCCATGTCTTTGCTTGTAAAACAGATCTTATATGCGCCGTTGCCCGGATATCGCTCATAAGGCTGTATGCGAATACCTGCTTCGATCTCCCTTTGCATCCTGATTAACTCTGAATTTGCCGGATCTGGCTTTGCTCCTCGCAGCAGATCCTCCATCTGCGGATCTGTATAGATGCCTTCCGGTGTCTCGATCCTGCAATACATCCCGTGCTCATGAAAGATCCGCAGGCATTCCTGGATCGTCTCTTCCGGCAGCAGGCTGTCAAACAGCACCTTTCCTTCTGTCTCTACATGGCTGCCTGCACTGGCAATTACACCGTCAAACCCTATTTCTAAAATCTCATTTCCGATAATCGGCATATTGCGTCCCGTACACAAAAATACTTTATGTCCATTTGCCCGCGCACCGCGCACCGCCTGCTTTACATACTCTGACGGCGCCTGCATCGCGCAGACAAGCGTTCCGTCAATATCTAAAAATATCAGCTTCCTGTCCATGCCAGTTCCTTTCCTTTTACACTTTATGAATCACCGCCGCAGCCCGGTCTGTATGGATGCTTCCTGGCGCGCCTGCTTCCATCCTGCGGTTATCCTCAAGATCGGTAAAGATCATCGGAATCACCGTATCGTAACCAGCTTTTTCAATCTGCGCCTTGTCAAAGGAGATCAATAGCTGTCCTTTTTTAACCAGATCTCCATCCTTGACATGTGCTTCGAAATATTTTCCGTTCAGATTCACTGTATCAACTCCGATGTGGATTAAGATTTCCGTGCCGTAGCTGCTTGCAAGGCAAATGGCATGCTTTGTATCAAAAACACTGATTACCGAACCGTCCGCAGGCGCATATACCTTTCCTGCCTCAGGAATCACTGCAACGCCGTCTCCTAGCACCTTATTGGCAAACGTCTCGTCCTTCACCTGTTCCATCGGAATCATCTGCCCCGCTGCGTAGCCGAAAAATATTTCCTGCTGCGGCACCTGTACCTGCGCAGGCTCGGCTGGCTCTGTGTCAGTACTGGCACGCTCCGCCACCTGCTCCGCCGGAGCTTTATCCATAAACTTTCCAAGCACAAGCGTCATAAAAAATCCGGCAGTAATTGCCGCCGCGTGTGCAATGACATAGTTCACATAACCGTTTCCTGCAGGATCTGCCAATAGCTGCACCTCGATCGCTCCGAAAATATGATGCAGCCCTGTAATCGAAAGCCCTCTTCCGGCAGGCCCGATCACGGTAAACAGCAACAATGCCCCTACCAGTGTCGTAAGCAGCGGAGATACGAGCAGACGAATCACCTCCGGCACTTTTTTCTCAAAAAACAAATCCAGCTTCGCCGTTACAAATCCCATCAAAAGCGCTACGATAATGCCGCCCTGGAAGCCGACCAGTTCCACACCCAGCCCGAAAATATGCAGTGTCGTGACTTCCGCCGTCCCCTGCGCCGCAGCATAAGCGTCCGTCAAACTGTTGCTTAACATAATGCATCCAATCACAATCCCAAGGATCGGCCTGCCGCCAAACCGCTTGCAGGCGCTGTACGCTACTGCCAACGGCAAAAATCCAAAGATCGCGCCGGAAGAAATGTTAATTAGCCGGTTGATTCCAAACAATGTATCGTTTGCCTTTACAATCGCAAAGTTTCCAAGCACTCCTGAAAGCCCCGTCAGCAGTGCCGCCGCAAGTATCCCAGGCATAATATCTACAAACACATCCGACAGTGCCTTAATGACACGCTGCAATGGATTCATTTTCTTATTCGCTACGGTTTTCAGATCGCTCAGGCTCATATTTTTCATATTGTTGTGTTCGGCAAATACTTCGTATACATCATTGACAAGCCCTGCGCCAAATATAATCTGCACCTGGTCTCCTGCCACAAACACTCCTTTTGCCAAGTCGACATCTTCCATCGCTTTCAAGTCGGCCAAGTCATTGTCTTTTAACACGATCCGCAGCCTGGTCGCACAATGCGCCACTCCCTGGATATTCTCTTTTCCGCCTACGAGCTTTGTAAGCTCTATGGATATTTTTTCATACCTTTGACGCTTATTTGCATCCATCTTATTCTCCTCCATTTTCTTTTTAAAGCAGATTTTTTTGCAGCGCTGCATTCTACATCTGGTTGCTGGCAACGCTTTTCACGTTTACAGCAATATTTTCATCTGCCTCTTGTATCTACTATTATAGCCTGTTATAATACAAAGTATATGGAGATATGTGACTTAGATATTGAACATTATAACCTCCTTTAGAAAGGAAGAAAAGACAACGCTCCTTGAAAGCCTAACCGTCCACTTTGGAGAGGACGAGCAGATCCGCCAGTGCCATGAAAAAATGGCTCTTGCCGACCATTCACCGCAAAACCGCGATTTGATGATGAACAGTATTTTATATGAATATCTGTTTCTTCTGGCAAATAAATTCCCGAATGAACATGCTGCTGCCTTAGAAACAACATCCAATCATGCGGAAGAAGCGCTGCGCTATATCGAGGATCATTACTGCGACCCAATTACAATCCAGGATATCGCCGACCATTTAAATCTCAACCGCTCGTATCTGCACCGGGTCTTCAAAGCCTTTACCGGCGTGTCGATCCAGCGCTACCTGCTCGACTACCGCCTGCGCCAGGCATGTATCCTGTTAAAAACAACGACGCTCTCTGTACGTGTGATCGCGCATTCTGTCAGCTATATCGATCCTCTGTATTTTTCAAGGATCTTTCACCAGAAAATGGGAGTCAGTCCAAGCGAGTACCGCGCAACTGCGGGATCACCATAACAACCATCGTCGTAAAGCAGGCAAGCCCTCCTACTACGTTCGAGACCGGCTCTGCCGCAAATACGCCGTCTGTCCCCATACGAAACACATACGGCAGCAAATAGGTAAGCGGCACAACCAAAACCACTTTTCTAAACAAGCTAAAAAAGATTGCCTGCTTCTTTTTATTCAGCGCCTTAAAAACCGTCTGCCCGCAGTACTGAAACGCCTGGAACACAAACGCAAAAAAATACAAATGCAGCGGTGTAAGCGCCAACTGCTGCAACGCGGCGTCATCGCTGAAAATTTTTATAAACAGCAGCGGAAACCGCTCAATCAAAAGCCACATCAGGCATGTATACACAATCGCAATTACCGCCATCATGCGAATTGCTTCCAGGACTTTTTTGGGCTTTTGCGCCCCAAAATTATAAGAAATCACCGGCGACGCCCCTTCGGTAACCGCAAGAATCGGCGTATCCAAAATCTGCCTTACCGAAGATACAATCGTCATCACAGATACATAAAGCGGCCCTCCCGTCTGGATCAATACGCTGTTACATGCCGCAGAGACAAGGGAATTGGTGCACTGCATAACAAAAGACGACAGCCCAAGGCTGATAATTTCCTTTGCATAAGGAAAGGAAATTAAATCGTGAACATCGATCGGAAACTCATTTTTATCGCTCCAGAAAAATTTCAGGACAAACAGCATCGATAAAAACTGCGAAAGTACCGTAGCAACCGCCGCCCCATTGACTCCCAAGCCAAGCATAAATATAAAAACCGGATCCAGCACAATATTGGCCACCGCTCCTGCAAGCACGGATTTCATCCCGACAGTCGCGTATCCCTGCGCGTTCATATACGGGTTCATGCCCGTAGACACCATAAAAAATACCGTTCCGATCAGATAAATTCTGATATAAGGAACCGCAAAGCCAAGCTCGTCCCCAGCCGCACCAAACATGGACAGCATCTGCGGCGCAAACAGCTCGCAGGCCAGCATAAGCAGCACGCCCGCCGTAAGCTCCAGCCGAAACGCCGTCCCAAGCACAGTTCCAGCTTTTTCCCTGTTCTTTCTCCCAAGCTCAATGGAAAACAAAGGCGCTCCGCCCAGCCCAAACATATTGGTAAAGGCTCCGATAATCATAATCATCGGAAAGCAAAGCCCTATGGCGCCAAGCGCCTGCGTACCATAGCCTTCGATTCTTCCTATGTATATTCTGTCCACAATGCTGTACAAAAGGCTGATTACCTGCGCCACCAGCATCGGCAGCGCTGTCTGCACAATATTTTTTAAAACGGAGCCATGATCAAAATCTACTTTTTCCATTCCTTTCCCTCGCTTTCAACTGATACTTGCAGACTACCTGAAACAGCCCAAAATGTCAATCGCAACTTGCAGATAAAAAATAAGCGCACCACTTGGCATGGATACGCTTATTCGCCTATACTTTTTTATGCTTTTCCTACAACGGAAAAAGACTGCCCGTTTAAAAAATTTTGAATAAACTGTTTCAGCCTTTCAGGAGACTGGTATGTTTTGCAAAAAGAAAATTCATGGGAAATTCCGTCGATTTCCTCCATCGCTTCCTTCACCTTATGCATTTCCTCCGGCACAGCCGCCGTAAAATCCAACTGCGCCGGGTTGATTCTGTGATTTTGAATCGCATAATTGACCCTGTCCGCACAGTGGCACGTCCCATTGCCATATTCGCCGCAGTATTCCTTTAAAAAGTCTGCTACTTTTTTGCGAATCCTTGACAGGCGCTGGCGGTATGCCTCCGGCGTAATGCCCAGAATATCTCCGGCAATCCTGCTGTCCAGCCGAAACATCGTGCCCAGGATAAAGATGCAGCGGCTTTCCGCGTCCAAACACTGAAGCATTACATTCGTACAGGACAGCTTGAGTTCCTCCGCCAGAACAGACCGTTCCACATCCTGTGTCAGATCCGGCACATTGCTGATGTCCGCATGTTGAATATCATTGCCATAAAATTCAAAGCTCAGCGGCATCTTTGCAAACATATGTTTTTGATAATTTTTCAAATGATTGGACGCAATGCGAAAGACCCACGTGGAAAACAAACTCTCCCCTTTAAAAGACGACAGATGGGTCATGATTTTCAGCAGAATATCCTGCGTCGCGTCCTCCGCATCGGGAAACGTCCCAAGCATCCTAAGGGAAAGGTTAAACACCAGATCCTGCACACTGGCAAGCACCGTTTCCAGCGCTTTCTTATCTCCCGCTGTGCCTTTTTGAATCAACTCCAATAACTCTTCGTTTGTGAACTGGTTCATAATTCCTCTTTTCTAAAGTGCACATTTTTTTATACGGAAAAGCCCCTGACACCATCGTATCCGGCAGCACACTTTGCGGCACTTCGAAACAAAGCTTGATCCGTATATTAATATAGACAATCTTTTGCTGTCTGTGTGACAGAAAAAATGAATTTTTCAACACTCTTTCAGTATTTTCATATGCAAAAAAACACTCATACTCCATCCAGACTGTTCCATAATCTTTTTATACTGCCAGGCCACCCGCCTCCATAATCCCGATTTCCCCATATTTCTATTTTATCATATTTGGCATTGATTTTCTTTGCTAGTACAGCATTGCAGAAATAACAGTGAATACAGCACCCGCTATTTCTGCCATCACTGCGTTGTCGTCAGTCAACGATGCACCCGGCATCGCCTCCTTCCTCCGCCTTGTGCTGACAAAAATAACGTGCACTGTATTCACTGTTATTTCTGCAACGCTGTACTAGTTTGTTTCTTTTATAAACTTTTTCTTAAGATACGACTTTTGGATTGATCTCCCACGCAAGGGCGATCTGTACCGGGGTTGCCTGTTTCCTTTCGGCAAATTCCGTGATCAGCTTGAAGTGGTAAACTAAAATTGGACGCATAAAGTTCTTCAACGAAGAGCGGTCGACATACTCACTGGAATATCTGACACCCAAACAGTACATGGAAACATATGCTGCTATACAGTAAACGCAGATTGTATGTCAAAAAATACAATTTAAGCGACCAGTTTTTGTTGACCAAATGCACAGTCCGAGCATAAATTCCCCTTTTTCCCTTATCATGCCCTTGCTGTTGTTTAAATCAAGACTCCATACGTCCATATCAAGCGGATTGACATAGTTATCCGTATAGGTTGACATATTTACCGCCGTGCCGCCATAAGTCTGGGCAATGTCAAAGAAAACCGTTGCCGTTAATCAGCTTTTTGCGGTTCCCGATATTGATATTCTTTGACACCGGATTGATCCCGTTTATATAGTTATGTGACACATATCACGAAGAAAACGGGTATTTAATCCCAAATTTATGATTACCAGATGAGGAAGAACAGCCGATAGGCATTTGGGCACACAGAACAACTAAAGGCTGAAAATCAGCTCGAATGAGTACAAAGGGTTAATCACATAAGGGCTTGTGCGAGAAAGATTGTGAACGAGGAAATTATATACACATAGACAACATGGCGGCAGAGGGTAAAAGCTCTGTCGCTGTTTTTTTATAATTTTAGGAATAGTCTTCTCAAAAATGGTCAGCGGATATATAATATACTTGCATTAACCGTTACGGTCAATAAGGAGAATGTATATGAATGATAAATTTTTCAAACTTCCATTAGAAAAACAGCAGCGTATCATAAACGCTGCTTACAAAGTGTTTTCTGAAAACAGCTATAAAAAAGCCCCAATGTCGGAAATTGCAGACGAGAGCGGCATTTCAAAAGCGTTGCTTTTTCACTATTTTACAAACAAAAAGGAATTATATATGTACCTGTGGACGAACGCTATTGAGATGACAAGGAAAGCGGTTACAGAATACAAAACTTTGGAAACAGATGATTTTTTTGAAATGCTGAAAAGGAGCTTATTATCAAAATGTTCGCTTATGCGTGATTATCCGCATTTATATGCTTTTTCGCTAAGAGCATATTATGAAACGGCTCCAGAAATACACAAGTCCATTCAAGAAAACTTTAATGATGTTAGCAAGGCAAGTGAAATGATAGTGTTTGAGAAAATAGATATATCAAAATTTCGGAAAGATATTGATATAAAAGTAATGTATGCTGAAATCTTTTACGCTGTCGATGGATATATGCTGAAAAAATATCGTTCAAATTGTATTATAGCAAACGAAATTGAAGAAGAAATTATTGTTTTAATTGATTTTTGGAAAAAGGTTTATACGCAGAAAGTATGAACAAAATACAGCATAAAACATATGAATATTTTATTACAGAAAATAAAGATATTGATTTTTCATTCCCCGTATTGATATCGGTAGGTGAGAAAGACAGCACAGGCAAGGGAAAGGCATATTGCAAAGAATGGGCAAAACAAACAGGTTATCCTTTGCATTTTATAAAAACAGGCAAAGCTTATGCTGTATTATTATAATGAATATGGAAGCAAGGAGGAAAAAGTATGCCAGTTGTTTCGCTAATGCTTGAAAACCTGAATATGCCAAGGGGCTGTTTCTGATGTTGGCTGCCGTTTTCCGCCTTTCCAATCTGTATTTTAGAATTTTCAAAAATTTCAGATTGGAGGAAAAAAGAATGGCATACAGCAACGGACGAGAGAACAGGAAATGGCAAATAATGAGCGATACCGCAGTACCGCCCACCAAATTTTTAATATGGGATTTTTATAATGACCTGTGCGCCTTTTGTCTTATCAGAATTTTTTAATATGAGCTGTCCGTTATGCTGCTTAATAATGCTGCTCGTAATATATAGTCCCATACCGAAGTGCATATTTGAGGTTCGGCTCTTATTCCCCATGAAGAATTGTTCCTGTGCATGATGTAGGGCTTCCGGCGTGAAGCCGCTTCCCTCATCTATTATAGAGATTTGTAGAAAGCCGTCCGGCTTTTGCACCTCTACATAGACTGTCCCTTTTGGTGGAGAGTAATCTAACGCATTGCCTATCACATTCATAATTGCCCGTTCCAGTAGTAATTTATCCGCTTTGAAAGTTCCTAAATTTGCCCCTGTTTCCATGTGTAAACAAATTTCTTTTGTAAGGCATAATGAATTTGCCTGCGCTTCAATCTGTTCCATATAATCAGCTATATCAAATTCTTCCAAATTGAGCTGATACCCGGCTACTGTCCGGGATATATCAATCAGCGTCCTAATATAAACGCCCATTTGCCCGGAACTTTCTATAATATACCCCGCATATAACCGCTGTTCGTCGTCAAGCTCTGTTTCGCTTATCAAGTCGATATTTCCTTGAATGACAGTTAAAGGCGTTTTCAAATCGTGAGCAAGTGCCGCTATCTGCTCCTTTTGTAATTGTTCCGCACTCCATTGTTTCTCTAAAGATGATTTCAAATTATTTTTCATATCAGAGAAAGAACATAACACATCTTCAAATTCTTTGATTTTTGAGTGTCCCACCTCAAAATCAAGATTTTGTTCTGCCACTTTTTCTGTTGCTTCAAAAAGTGGGGAGA
>ERZ778516.1274-NODE-1274-length-19499-cov-5.634849_pt1 | contig 19499 bp, 15 predicted proteins | sample MGYA00510342_ERZ778516 | MGnify/ENA primary metagenome ERZ778516 (study PRJEB29527, sample SAMN07138961) | mouse gut metagenome | material: feces | host: mouse | place: China:Nanjing | collected 2016-01-25 ... | reverse complement strand
GGTTTGTTCTGCCACTTAATGTTTAATTTGGTTTAAATTCAAACACTCTCTTAGAATTTCCCATATCACAATTTTTTTGGCGGGTTGGAGAATTCTGATTAACTTTGCGGTATGTATATAAATTATCTCACATTTCATTCATAAACCCATGAGAACTAATCTTAGCTCAAAGATTAAACTGGACAGCATTCCGCGTCGGTACTACGCTCCAGGCGATGAAATCGAAGCCGCTGCCCTCACGCGTGAAGAAAAAATCGACACCAGAATCTATGAAACGATAGCAGAAGGAAGCGAAGGAATAGCAGAACATGTCGTGCACGCCATGAACCGTGCCGTTGCAAAAAAAGGCAAATTCGTCATGGCGATCGGCGCTGGCAACAGCACCATGAGCGTTTACTCCGCCCTGATCGACTTATACAAAAGCGGTAAGATCAGTTTCAAGGATACCGTGGTGTTCAACCTTACTGAATTTTACAACGACGGCGCGACAGAAGGCCCCAGCACATTCGGAAGTCTCAAAGAAAACTTTCTGGACCACATTGACATCCCCGCTGAAAACATCCATACATTCAACACTTCCTGCACTCGCGCAGACGTTGCTGCCGAATGCCGCGAATATGAGAACCTGATGGAAACCGAAGGCGGCCTTGACCTTGTGCTGTGTCAGGTAGGACCTCACGGAGCGATTGGTTTCAATGAACCCGGAGCCACAATTTCCAGCACATGTCGTCTGGTGCTTCTCAGCGCAGAGCAGCGTCAGGGTGTGGCATCGTCATACAAAGTCGACACTCCTCCCACCACAGCGCTGACTCTGGGCATGAGCAATATTCTCCGTGCCAACCGTATCATCACTATGGCTTGGGGCGAGAACCGCGCCGAAATCGTGGCTCAGGCAGTGGAAGGACCCGCGACACCCAATGTGCCGGCATCACTTCTGCAGAACCACACTCGCACCACTCTGGTAATCGACATCACCGCCGCCGAGAGTCTCACCCGCATTTCCCACCCCTGGATGGTGACCACATGCGAATGGAACGACAAACTGATACGCCGCGCCATCGTGTGGCTGTGCCAGCAGACCGGCAAACCGATTCTCAAGCTCACCAATCAGGACTATAACGACCACGGTCTCGGCGAACTGCTCGCCATATACGGCTCCGGCTACAACGTGAACATCAAGGTGTTCAATGAACTTCAGCACACCATCACCGGCTGGCCCGGCGGCAAGCCTGACGCAGACGACACCTATCGTCCTGAACGCGCCAAACCCTACCCCAAGCGCGTGATAGTCTTCTCTCCCCACCCCGATGACGATGTGATTTCAATGGGCGGCACATTCAAACGCCTTGTGGACCAGCACCACGACGTGCATGTAGCCTACGAGACATCTGGCAACATCGCAGTGGGCGACGAGGACATGATGCGCTACATCATGCTCAACGACTACATCGCACCGATATTCGGATTCGACAACGACAATTTCAAGCAGAAGAGCAAGGAGATCAACGACTATGTGGCCAATAAGCAGCCCGGCGACATGGACAGCCAGGATATCCGCACCATCAAAACCATGATAAGGCAGGCAGAAGCCCGCACGGCATGCAAATTCATGGGCGTGAAACCTGAAAACGTGCATTTCCTCCGCCTTCCTTTCTACGAAACAGGCGCAATCAAAAAAGGCGATCTTACCGACAAGGACATCGCCATCGTACGCGACCTGATTCTGAGCGTCAAACCTCATCAGATCTTCGTGGCAGGCGACCTTGCCGATCCCCACGGCACCCATCGAGTATGCACTGACGCCGTATTTGCCGTGATCGACGAGTTCAAGGACGAGGACTGGATGAAAGAATGCAAAATATGGATGTATCGCGGCGCATGGGCAGAATGGGAAATCGACCACATCGAAATGGCCGTGCCTATCTCGCCGGAAGAACTTCGCTTCAAGCGCAATTCCATTCTCAAACACCAGAGCCAGATGGAAAACGCCCCGTTCCTCGGCGATGACGACCGTCTGTTCTGGCAGCGCGCCGAAGAGCGCAACCGCGCCACAGCCAAACTGTATGAATCACTCGGTCTGGCATCATACGAAGCGATGGAGGCATTTGTGGAATATCATCCCATCCGCGACTGATAGCCGACCATTCGGTACTGAAACCATATAACACATGACGGGCGTGTCACACAATATAAATGTGACACGCCCGTTGCTATTCTCACACAGCTTTTTAAAATTTGCTCATACAGTTGCATTTCACTAAATTTGCAGAGTACACAATATCAACCTCATTCTCTCTGCGCATTATTCCAGATGACTTCATTTATCATAGCCCTTGCAGTGCTGATAGGCGGCTACTTCATCTATGGCCTTATAGTCGACCGTATCATGGATACGGATGCCGGACGACCGATGCCGGCAATAACACGCCGCGATAACGTTGATTTCATACCGATGCCGGCATGGAAACATTTCTTATACAATTTCTCAACATAGCTTGTATGGGCCCGAATCAACTTTGCTGCGAATCGACTTCACCGTGCTATGGTGTTATTTCGCATGGAGCAATCAGACACTTGCCGTGTCCACCCTATGGGCCGCAACAGTCTATCTGGCACGTCACCGCAAAGCATATATGATCACACTCGCCCCTGCCGTCTTCATGGCCGTAGTATGCGTAAGCTACATACTGTTCGCACCCTGCACCGAAGGATTCGGGCTAAGTGCAGCCCTGTCGCTGGGGGCAGGGATAGCAACAGCAATCGTATTCATTTGCCCGTTTTCCAGACATATACGTTGTCTTTCCTCTCAATCCATCAATCTAAAAACCGACTATTAACCATATTATGGCTTCTTTTGATTTTTTTCACGAACTGAGGGACGATATTCCCTATAATCTTCATTCACATACGCAATTTTGCGACGGACGCGCTTCGATGGAAGAGATGGCGGCCGCAGCCATGGCCGAAGGCTTCAGCCACTGGGGATTCTCCCCCCACTCTCCGGTGCCGCTGACATCTCCGTGCAACATGGCGGCCGACAACGTTACGGCATATCTGTCGGAAGCCGAAAGACTACGCAATATCTACCGCGGCCGCATGAAAATCTATGCAGCCATGGAAATAGACTATCTCGGACCGGACTGGGGGCCGTCACACCCATTCTTTACATCTCTGCCCCTGGATTACCGCATCGGATCCGTGCACATTATTCCGACTCAGGATGGCAACCGGATTGACGTAGACGGTTCCCCGGCCCGCTTCGCCCAATACCTCAAAGAACATTTCCACAACGATCTCGACTATGTGGTCAGCACTTATTTCAAACAATCATTAGCGATGGTCAAAGCCGGAGGATTCGAGATCATAGGCCACCTTGACAAACTGCGTCTGAACGCATCAGCCGTCCGTCATGACATAGAGTCGTCGCAATGCTACCGTACCGGGGTCGAAACATTGATCCACGAGATAATACTCACAGGCATTACCGTGGAAATCAACACCAAGCACTATGAAGCGACAGGACGATTCTTTCCGGCTCCTGAACTATGGCAAATGCTACGTGGCACCGGAGTGCCGATCGTAGTCAATTCCGACGCCCATCATCCTCATCTGATCTCGGCATCACGGACCGAAGCGATCAGAATGCTCCGACAGACAGCCGGAGCATAGCACCGTTTATTCAATTATTCAAACTTTTTGCGCCGGAATATGAAATTACGTCCGAGATATTTTTCCCGAACCACAGGATTGTCGGCAAGTTCCTCACTCGTACCTTGAAACAATATCTTGCCCTCAAAAAGGAGATAGGCTCGGTCGGTGATCGACAGAGTCTCAGGCGCGTTATGGTCAGTAATGAGAATGCCTATGTTTTTCTCCTTCAGCTTATAGACTATTGACTGGATATCCTCCACGGCGATAGGGTCAACACCGGCAAAAGGTTCATCAAGCATGATGAACTTTGGATTGATGGCCAGACACCGGGCTATCTCCGTGCGCCGGCGCTCTCCGCCGCTCAGCTGGTCGCCGAGGTTCTTTCGCACTTTCTGCAGCCGGAATTCCGCAATAAGGCTTTCAAGTTTATCTTTCTGTTCTGTCCTGCTCAAAGGGGTCATCTGGAGCACGGCTTTTATATTGTCCTCCACACTGAGCTTTCTGAACACCGACGGCTCCTGTGCAAGATAACCGATGCCGTTCTGCGCTCTCTTGTACACCGGAAATTTGGTAATGTTCAGATCATCCAGAAATATCTCACCCTCATTGGGAGTAATCAGGCCTACAGTCATATAGAAAGTGGTGGTCTTACCGGCTCCGTTAGGTCCAAGCAGCCCCACGATCTCCCCTTGGGTCACATTTATGCTCACATGGTTCACGACAGTACGGCGACCGTATGTCTTCACCAGATTTTCAGTGCGCAGAATCATACTTTACCGAGCCGGCTTTCAATATAATCAGTAAGGAGCCGCATTGCCACAGTATTGGCCCCGCCCTGCGGCACAATCAAGTCGGCAAATCTTTTCGACGGCTCGATATACTGGCAGTGCATCGGCTTCAACACTTCCTGATAACGGCTTATCACCATTTCCGGTGTACGTCCGCGCTCGATGCAGTCACGTGCGATCAGACGTATCAGACGGTCATCGGCATCTGCGTCGACAAACACCTTCACATCCATCATATTGCGCAACTCCGGATCATTCAGGACCAGAATACCCTCCACAATGACCACATCACGCGGCTCCACATGGATGGTTTCGGGCTGACGGGTGCATGTAAGATAGCTGTAGGTCGGCACCTCCACCGCACGGCCCGCTTTAAGCTTCTTCAAATGATTTACGAGCAACGGCCACTCTATAGCGGCAGGTTCATCAAAATTAATCTTACTGCGCTGTTCAGGTGGGATATGGCTCGAATCCTTATAATAGGAATCCTGAGGGAGCACTGCCACTTCTCCTGACTGGAATTTCTCAATTATTTTTCTGACCACGGTGGATTTTCCGCTGGCGGTTCCACCGGCTATGCCGATTATTATCATATTCGTACGGTTAATGTACGGCAAATTTAAGCAGAAATAAGCAATTAAACAATTTTTGCAAAATTTATTGAGAATTATTAGACATAAGTAACAATAAATCCGTAACTTTGAACGCTTTTATAGATAAAAAATACCCTATGGAAACTACTCTGGTCATACTCAAACCCTCGGCCGTGCTTCACGGATATGTCGGCCAAATCGTGCAGCGTTTTCAACAGAAAGGTCTCGTGATACGAGGCATGAAAATGATGCAGCTCGGAGAGCCGATCCTTCGTGAGCACTATGCACATCTGACAGACAGACCGTTTTTCCCCGATCTGCTCAAATCCATGATGGCGTCACCCGTGATCGTGATGGCATTGTGGGGAAACGATGCGGTCAACGTGGTCAGAATGATGACCGGAGCAACCAACGGACGCAAGGCCCAGCCGGGTACAATACGCGGCGACTTCAGCGTCAGCGGTCAGGAAAACATCGTTCACGCATCCGACTCCGCCGACAATGCCGAGATTGAGCTGAAACGATTCTTCTCACCAGATGAGATTTTCGATTATCAGCCATCATGGCTCAAATACACCTACGAGCCGGCTGAAATGAAATAGCCACGCCGCCCCACCACAAGTCCTATTCCTCTGTTTCCATAACTGCCAATCACAAAAATCTTTCTCCAATCATCAAAAAAACGCGACTACAGATGCAATATAAATTCTGTCCTCTCATCGTTTCCGCCATTATGACAATAGCGGGAGCTTTGTCACTGAACGCCACAGACACAAAAGTGGTGGCGCCTGCGGCACATCAGGCGGAACACTCCGACCTGATAGCCGGGCAGCTCAATATCGGCAACCAGATCAAAGTGGAAGATACCGAAGCATTTCTCGGAAACCTCTTTCCTGAAGAAGAAGAGCCCGAAGGCGATATCTATACCGAAGGATGGGACAGCGACAGAGTGAATTGCTATGCAAATATGACCGTACCCGACAGAATCGAGATCAATGTGAGCAAATTTCACATGCCCACCGCACCCACATACGTCACCTCACCCTACGGCTACAGGCGCAGATTCCGCCGCATGCACAAAGGGGTGGACCTGAAAGTACAGATCGGCGACACAATATATGCCGCATTTGACGGACGGGTGCGCCTTACCAAATTTGAAGGTCGCAGAAAAGGCTACGGCTACTATGTAGTGGTCCGGCATACCAATGATCTTGAGACGGTCTACGGCCATCTGTCGAAATTTCTTGTCGAGCCGGGGGCTTACGTGAAAGCCGGCGACCCAATTGCCTTGGGCGGAAACACCGGCCGAAGCACCGGACCCCATCTGCATTTCGAGACCCGCTACATGGGCTATGCCATAAACCCTATGGCCATATTTGACTTCGCAAACAATGTGACGCACACCGACACATACACGTTTACAAAGACAACATATATGGATGCCCGCGACTATTCACCCGGTGCCGCCGCATACGCATCGGCCGACAGGTCGTCGTCGCAAAAACGCAACGGCGGCAGTTCGGCATCATATTACACCATACGTCGCGGTGACACACTCAGCCGCATCGCATCACGCCACGGCACCTCCGTGAGAAGTCTATGCCGTCTCAACGGCCTGTCGACTTCCTCAAAACTTTCAATCGGCAAAAAAATCAGACTGAGATAAAATATTAGACGCAGGCAGCACGTTAATTATACAGATACGATAATTAACCTTTTTCACCTGCCTATGGCCGATATTTCTACTCCATCAACACCGGTGCTTACAAAAATCACCGACACCCCCCAGGCTCACGGACCAAAACTATCGACACTGGCATTCTTACGCCAGTTTGCCAGATGCTACTCTCCCGCCGCAGGAGGTCTGATACTTAACTGAGCAAGCCCCTAAAACAACATCACTGCCGCCGATAGCCGATCGTAATTGCCGGACTCGGCGGCAGTAATCATTAAACCATTTCATGTCGCACAATGTTTATTGGATAACAGTTTATTCAACAATTCCAATAAAATGAAACACAAAGTCATGACCCGAATGTCACTGGCAATGTCGGTTGCGGCATTATTCATCTGCACAAGCCATTTATCATCCGATGCCTGCACCAGAGTGGTGTATGCCGGCACCAACGGCAACGTAGCCACAGGGCGCACCCTTGACTGGCGCACTCCTATTCCCACTTCCATGCGAATAATGCCACGTGGCGAACGGCATGAGAGCTACGATGATCCTGCATCAAACATGACATGGACATCAAAATACGGCTCGGTAGTGTCGATCGGATACGACATGGGTATTTCAGAAGGCCTTAACGAAGCCGGCATGGCTGTGAACCTGCTGTATCTTCCGGGATCAGTCTACACTCTGCCTGACAGTCTGGAACACAGAAAAAAAATGTCGGCAAGCGTGTGGGCCGGATATGTGCTCGACAATTTCGGTTCCGTCGATGATGCTATAAAAGAAATGAGCAAGGACGAGTTTCATATCGAAGCGGCAGCCATGCCTGGCGGAACACCCACCACAATTCACATGGCCATGAGCGACTCCACTGGCAACAGCGCCGTAGTGGAATACGTCGACGGAAAACTCTGCATATACAAAGGGCGCGAATATAACGTTCTGACCAATGCCCCGACTTTTGAGAAACAACTGGCCATACGAGACTATTGGGAAGGTGTGGGCGGAATGAACATGCTGCCTGGCACCAACCGCTCAACCGACAGATTTGACCGTGCGTCCTTCTATCTGTCGGTACTTCCCAAAGACCTAAATCATAATGAAGCTCTGGCTGCCGTATTCGGCATAGTGCGCAACTGCGCGGTGCCCATGGGCATCTCCGTTCCCGGACAGCCGGAAATTTCATCGACCCAATGGATGTCAGTATGCGACCACAGGGACAAAGTATATTATTTCCAACTGATCCTAAGTCCCGCCACAGTATGGGTTGACCTAAAAAAAGCCGATCTCAGCAAGGGAGCACCGCAACGGTCCATCACACTTGAATCAGATGGAAGCCAGGTCGGCGACATCACGGCCAAATTTAAAGTATCGGCTCCTTTCAAGCCTTATTTCCACCAATAATACAGCCCTCGGACAAGTAGACTGTCCCGGATCACATCATGACACAGACATTAACGACTTCACTCCATAATATTTCGGCCCACAGATACATGGTAACTGTGGCCGAAGCATGGCTCGGCCATTACTGGTGGGTGCTTGCCCTGCCTGTTATAACATGCTTTGCTGTCGGATCCGTCATAAATGTGGCATTTACCTTCGTGTCGTTCGTGCTTCTGTGTCTGATATTGCCGTTAATCATGATGATGCTGTACTTCAACTATGCGATTACTCCGGAAGCCGCCATGGCCGTAAGACCGCACATCATAAAAATAGACATCAGACGGGGCATCGACATTGAATTTGCCGACAACCCGGACACCGGACGGACATATTCGCCGGTACACATCGACTGGCAAGAAATCGATATGGTGGAATACCGGTCCAGTGATGCGGCCATAACATTCCGCAACCGCAATTATCGGTTTCTGATAATCCCTTACTACTCATTCGACAGTGAGAGTGACATAAAGGCCCTTTCAGAGATTCTTAATGCCGCTGTCACTGCAAACAACAACTCAACTTTATAGAGATATGAACAAACTAAAGACCATCATCCCTCTTGCCGGAATCGCAGCAATGGCACTCACCGCTGAATCATGCGTTTCGTCCGGATCAGGAGAAAACATCGAGTTCACCACCCGTGCCGATTCTGTGGCATATCTCGTCCCCGACTATTTCGGCGACACATGCTATGTGGCATCCAGATACAGTGTGGTATGGCCTGAAAAAATAGGCAAACAGGACTTTGACGCAATGAAAGACAGCCTGATCTCGATGACTTTTAAAACTTATGGCAATACATCTGATTTCGATGTGGCGGCAAAACAATTTCAGCTCCGTGGCTTCGAATCTATGGGGCTGGACAGCACTATCGCCAGCTATGGGAAAGCACCATATGCTTCAGCCATGACAGCCAACCATATCACATCATCCGATGTGGAAAGCACCGTAAGCCTTCTAACGCCCGACGTACTGGTCATCGACATATTTTCATACGGCTATGTGGACCGCAGCGCCCACGGCATGCAGACACGCCGCTTCCTGAACTATTCGATCAAAGAACATACATTGCTCACCGCCGACAAGATGTTCAAACCGGAATCCGCTGATTCCATCAGTACGCTTGTCGCCGCCACTGCCGCAAAAAAATATCCTGAAGGAACTCTGTTCAGCGATGCAAAATTCCCTCTTACGAATTTCAAGATCACAGAACAGGAGATAGTCTTCATATATCAACCATACGACGTAGGCCCATATGCCGCAGGCATAATTGAAATTCCCATTTCCCAACATACTCTGCAACCATACATGACCCCCACGGCCATATCCACCCTTGGCCTGGAGTCCCGTTGATATAAAATCACAACATACAAATAGCTCCGAAGCATATCTGTCTTCGGAGCTATTTGTGTTTATACAGAAAGGTCTTTCCAGCGGCCCAAACCACAGCAATATGCGGCGAGTACTTTCATCCAACTGGTCCGCAGTAGGAGAAGTGGGCACAAAGCATAAAAGAAGTCCTGTGCATTTATGATGCACAGGACTTCTTTTATAATGGTATATGTAAGTAATGTTTTATATTACTTCACGATCTTGGTGACAGTGTTGCCCTGACGCTGGAAGAAAAGACCGGTAGCGGGGGCAGCGTTAAGGCGGCGACCCTGAATATCGAAATATTCAACAGCAGCATTGTTGCCACCAGCTACAATATCATTGATAGAAGCGTTAGCTCCCTGATGAACTGTGATTGTGAAATCCTGAGCCATGCCATGGAACTCGATAGTTCCTACACGGCCTTCCACGCCTTCAGGCAGAGCCTCGGCTTCAACAGTGATAGTTGAAAAACCAGTAGTAGCATCGGGCTCGGAAATATCAAATGTAAACCAGTCTTCGGATGATTCAGCCGTAATCCATCCTTCTTCTACACAAGCAGCCAACTGATAGTACAAGGGAAGCACACTGATTGCTTCTTCACCTCCGTCGTTAGGGACAGAAAGATCGAAATTAGTGGCAACATCACCATTTTCACCAAGAACATAGGGATATACTATATCAAACATCCAATAATAATTGGACGGAACAAACAACTCATCTCTCGCATCACTTGTAAAATACAGATAAGGGGATGGAAGAATGCGCTGTCTTTTCTCTCCATTAAGGCTATATGACATCTGCACTGACGCATTTGTATGATAGTATTCATCTGACTTGCCACCGTTAGCAGGCATCACTGTACCAGCGCCAAACAAGAGTTGCATATATGTAATTGCCGCATTGCTATTGATATCTTCAATAGCAACATACAACTCCTGATTAACGACCAGATCCTCATCCAGTTCATCTCCATCCTCATCAACCGGCATAAGTTCAAACTGCATCATATAATCCTTCACTTCGCCGGCGTCAATAGTAGCACGACCTATTGCAATAGGAGTGGAAGACACAATACCATCTGCAACAGGATAAAGTCTGGCTGTAACTTCAGTAGCCGCAGTAGCTTTGTAGGTTGTCCAAATCCACATCTTCGACATCATATAGGGGCTTGCCGGAGCCGGAAGTATTGTAGAAAACCCTTCAAACTGAATATCAGCAATTGCTTTCGTGTCATCTTCGGCATATCCTTCTATCTGATTCAAAACAGAATGCCAGTCTTCATATACACCGGTTGATGTATTGAACCCGTCTACAATACCTCGTTTATCATACATCATATATCCAATACCTCCTGTAGCGGAACCAGCACACGGATATGTAGTCATTCCCAGATCATCACGCTGAAACGCCGCTGAAGCATCTGCACCACATCCATATCCTGCAGTATTAGCTAATTGGTACGAGTCTGTCTGCTGTGCCTGTTTTGCCACAAGAACCGGTGCAGAAATCATGTCACCAACCGGAACCTTCACCGACAGATTTTCATCTGTAGAAGTAAAATCTTCATTATAGGGCGGTTTCAGACCATTATCCCATTCCCAGCTATAAGAAGCAGCTCCGGTAGAATAATTTCTAAAATCAATCGAGCCATTGACTCCAGACACACCATATGCAACTGAATAACCGTTAAATTCAGTGGTAACACCGTTGTAAAGCAGATTATTAATCAGACCGTAACGGGATTTAAGAGTTTCTCCTGCACGAGACGACGCTCCCATAGCCGAAGCATCAAAATGAGACTTCACTATATTAGCGGGGTCTATAGATTTCTGGGACTGCTTAACAGCCTGTGCCTTGGAAAAAACCTCCGGAACATCTGCTTTTTTTACAATAGCCTTAGTCGGCTCTGCTGCCACTGCGGAAGAGACAATTGCCGCAGAAGCGAGAAGAAGAGTAAATTTCTTCATGTCAAAAAATTGGTTAGTAAGTGAATAATAGTTAATATCGTTACCGAATGGTGAAATTACAAGCCAATGTCGGTCAAATAAAATCCGCCGACATTGGTTTGTTTATTATAGCTGTATCAATCAGCGGGAAAGTTCAAGATCAAAATAACTGTCCGGATCAGCAACAAGCGAAATCCTAATAGATGTCGGATTTATCAGATCATTATTCGTTAATCTAATATTTCCAAAAAACAGCTGTTTGAAACTCCAATACTCCGGCACTTCCTCGTTATAGCGCTCAGAGGTAGTATTCGAACTATCATACGTGACGGTCATTTCCTCTCCCACTGTCGCATCATTATAGAAAAGAAAATCACGACATATCTTGCTGCCCAGACGAGTGACAAAAATAGGTGTCATCACATTGTTATTCATCAAATATGAAAATTCGATATTTCCAAGTTTATTTTTGGAACCAAGTTCCCGGATTACAGCATCATCAGCCGCTTTATAGGCTTCGGCAAACTGACCGGTCATGGATTCTTTGTCAACGACCCATTTAAGATCCTGGCGTATGAAATTAGCGACAGGAGAAGGTGCTACCACGTGTACGGCACCATTAGAGAGCGTGCCGTCTTCATTCCACTTCAGTTCAGTCAGCTCCCATTCGCTGTTGTCGGGACGCTTAACCGTGAGGTGGGTGGCAAAACGGAATCCTGTTTCCGTGAATATGCCGTTTGCTTTGGTGGTCTGCGACACAGCGTCACCTGCAAGGGGGAAAACAGACGGTATGCCGGTGCTCAGGTCCGAGATCTGATATTGATTGCCGGCTTCGTCGGTCATGATCAGATCATTGAATTTTGCGCCAAAAACATTTGACTTGGCATGAACGCCTTCAAGATATGCTTTCATATCAGTGTCGGCAGGGAGGTGACGCAGATAAATGTTATATCCGCGTTTCTTTCCTACCAGACGCACATGGTCAGCGTCGTGGCTCATAACCTGAAACTCGTAGTCACCGTTGTGGCCGTAGCCCAGTTCATTGATATCGTCTCCTGTTTCAGGATTTGTAGGGGCATCGGGACCAACTATGTTTTCCGGAGTCGAGAAGATGTGAAATACTTTATTGTAGGTGTTAAACGTCAGCACAGTGCCATCGTCGGATACAACATCCCACAAAGAGGTCTCCTGAGTGAATTTGCCACCGATCCACTTATGGTCGCCGGATATTTCGACAGAACCATTGTCGCTGAACCTAAACAGCATCACATAACCGGGTTCGTCGGAGTTAGCGAAATACTCCATGGACCACAGACCTCCATCGGCAGTAAGCGCCGATTTGGCATCAGCCTTGCTCTGCTCCAGACGCTCGGCAGCGGATCCCTCGAACACCAGGTCTTCAGTGTTGTTGCACGCGGTCAACGCAAGCGCTACAACGGGAAGAAATATGAGTGATTTTTTCATTTGTCTAATTTAGTAAAAAGGAGTGTGAAAACTGATGATTATTTACCGGGAACAGGTATGGCATCCACTTCAGCACGAAGTGCCGCAATGTCGAAATCATGCTGACGACGCTGCACAATATTGCGCAGTTCGTCGAAATCAAGCTTCCAGGTTTCCTTAAACCAGTTGCGCACGATGGACTGCTTCTGGCGGATCACCTCGGGGCCGTCAACCTGGTCCTTATCCTCTACGGGATAAATGGTGCCATGGAGTTCACGTTGCTTCTCGAGGTATGCTTCAACTTCTTCAACGGTATGGAGCATCTCACCTCTTTCGCCCACACAAGCCACAAGATAGTCCGAATCCTTTTCTACGGATGTGAGGAAATACACGCGCTTGTTCGGATCCTCGGCATTAGGGATGTAATAATAGCTGTAGTAGATCTTGTCTTTTTCGTCTTCTTCAGCTGAATCGTCATCCTCCTTGCCGGTAGACCATCCCTGTGCAGCCATCCACATAATCATCTCCAATGACTCGTCGCTGCGGGTAAGGTAGTTGGCAATTGTCTCGGCAAAGTCCTCACGGGCCTGCGATGAAGCGTAAGGAGTGATAAATCCGAGCGATGCCACATAGCCTATCGCTTTGTTCTGCCATGAACCGTCGTCATAGCGGCCGGTGGAGAGCAGGTTGAAGTCGGTAGGATAGCTCTTGGTCTGATGAAGGATGTGGCCGAACTCATGGTGCATGGTGCGGAAATAGTACTCATTCATCTGGTTGATGTTGGTGAGATCCATTTCGTTGACCTTGAACAGAGTCACTTTCAGACCACCCTCTGCGAGACCGAGGGTTTCGGTGCCGGTGTTGGGATTGTAGGCCGGAGAACCGATCAGGTGAAGAATGCGGGGACCATACATTTTCAGGAAGTCTGATCCGCAATGTTCATTGTAAGTGTCAAACCACAGATATTTTGTCAGCAGACAGAGATCGCGGGCATTTTCGTAAGTGGCAGGGACAAGGTTATAGTTCATGTCGGCTTCCACGTCTTCCATCTTGTATTTGAAATCAAGGTTGAAGACATCGCGGAAATTCTGGTTTACCCACGTGTCGAACTGATAGGTGTAGCTCGACGGGTCAACAGTGTCGGGCACATCAGGGAAGATTGTGGGTCCGAGTTCATCCTCGCTGCATGAAACCAAAGCGAGAGTTCCCAGAACGGCGGACAGTGAAAGATATTTATTGAATTTCATAATAAATGTCGGCTATTATAGAGATTTGTTTAACGAGGAGAAACTAAACCGGGGTTAGCCACGGGCACAACCTTTTCAGTGGAATTTTCCACCGATACGTCCATGCGGGGATTGGGCTGCATACCTGCGGCCACAACTTCAGAGGGAATCTGAATTGCCTTGCGAGGATCGTGTACGCCAAGATGGTAGCGCTGTGCATCCTTTCCGACCACGCGGGTATATTCCAGACCCAGACGCTTGATGTCAAACCATCGCATGCCGGTGTGCAAGGTTTCGATACGGCGGAAATGCTGGATGCACTGCAGCATGGCGTTGACAGAAGCTGCACTTTCGGTGGCGTCAGATACAGGACAGATTTCGTCGATATGAATGGGCTTGGATATGCCATAGCCGGAAGCGTTGGATGAACTTTCGGGATCCGCCGGAACGCGGTTTTCATAAAAGTCCTGAATATTGGCCTCGGTCAGGTCTTCAAATGTATCCTCATGACCGGCTGCTCCGGGACAGTTGCGACGAACTTTCTCCCATACCGACAGATCGGCAAGCGCTCCGGCTCGGTCACCAAGGAACAGACGAGCTTCAGCACGGACAAGCAATGTTTCCTCACCAAAGAATTCACGACGTGTGATATGACAGTAGCCGATACCGGAAACCTTGTCGGTGTATTCAAACTGCTCCTGAATATTGCACCCTACAAAAAGGCCGTATTCACTTTTGCCGTTGATAAACGAGCAACCGTTAAAACAGGGATGCATGGTGAACGATCCGCCCTTGCCGTCGGTCTGGCTCCATTTGAATCCGCTCCATGCGGGCGATGCGCCATGCAAGGTACTGTTCAAGGCATTGCGGATCACACCGTAGCGCTGTCCGCCTGACAAATGACGCAAAGCAGTGCTATAAGTAGCATAAACCATGAAGTTATGCTGCTTGTCTATGCCGTTTTGATACAGGCCAAAGTCGCTGAGATAATAGAAATTGCCGAGATTGGACCAGATCGGGCTCATGAAGCCGGAAGCGTCGACGGATGTCGAAGGATCAAACACATCAAGTCCTGTGCGTGCGGCACCGAAAGCAATGTTGGCGCAGTTGTAGGCACGGACATACTGACGGGTGAAGAGATAGAACCGTGCAGCATAAGCATAGGCCGCAGAAGTATTGAAGTGATACTTGGGCACAGTGTAAAGAGTGTTGTCGATCAAAGGCAGACCATCCTCAAGGTCAGCCTGGATCTTAGCATATGTCTGGTCAAGAGTGCCGCGGTCATAGTGGGGTTTCACAGTCACTTCAGGACGTGTGATGTAGGGAATGCCGAGTTTATTCTTACTCAAATCCGGACCGGCATACGGCTCGCAGAAAACCTGAGCAAGGATAAAGTGACAGAATGAACGGAGCACCAGAGCTTCGCCACGGATAGCAGACTGAGTGGCGTCAAGAACGCCGCCGTTCTCTTCCTTCATCTGATCCAGACGCTCCAGAACGGCATTAGCCGAAGCTATGGCATTGTAATAGCTCTCCCAGATGCCGGAAGGAGTCTCACTGTCGGAAGAACTCACGCATGTCTCAAAACGGAACATTTCGTCATCGCCGCGGTTGTAAGGCGAGAGATTGTAGCGCAGTCCGTCGGCATCGGGAGCATTGTTGTCCTCCATGTTATCGCTCATGAGCTCACATGGCCACGCATAATTGCCTACCGGATATGCTGAATTCATGAGCATACGCAACTGCTCTGTGGTGACAAGTTCCACACGGGTGTCGGTAGGAGTGTCAAGGAAGTGCGCGCAAGATGAAAGAGTGAGCAGCGCGACTGCCGGAATCGTATATAAAAGTTTATTAATCTTCATCGTTCAATAGAGGATTAGAGTCCGAAGCGGAGAGTGAAAGTGAACTGCTTGGGGTTAGGCGAAGCCACACCACCGGAGTTGAGGAATTCAGGATCCTGTCCGTTGAGTTTCTTGTCGGCATAGAGCAGACAAAGATTGGTAGCGGCCAGTTTCACAGAAGCGCTGCCTATGCGCAGGGCATGGAGAGCAGACTGCGGGAACTCGTATGTGAGAGCCACTTCTTTCAGACGGATGAAGTCACTCTTTGCCACACGTTCGGTAGAATAGTTGTAAGCGTTGTAGGCATAGCCGAGTTGGCTGTTATTGTAGGCCTGACGGCGCGACGCGATCGCGGGAATGTTGGTGCGAAGCTCATCACCAGGAGCCACCCAACGGTTCATGAATTCACGGGGCATGGCGCTCAAGTCGGAATATGCAGATGCGAATACCTGGTCAAGGCGCAGTTTGCCGCCGAAAGAGTATGTCAGGAACACATTGAGTTTCCAGTTTTTCCAACGCAGGTCATTGCCGAAACCACCGGTATAAGGAGCGTCAACGGGGCCTTCATATTTGAGGAAGCCGAGCTTCTCCCATTCCTGGAAGTTGATGTTGGAAGTGGTGACGTCACCATTTTCGTTGATAAACTGGGGAAGACCGTCTTCAGTCAGTCCCACAAACGGGATGGAGAAGAGAGAACGCACAGGATAGCCCTCAAGAGCGAAACCTTCGGTCTGCACCAGGTCGATCACACGTGAACGGGATTTCAGGTCAGTGATGGTATTCTTAGCGTATGAGAATGTCAGGTCGGTAGTCCAAGTGAAGTCTCGTGTCTGTATGTTGCGGGTAGAGAGGGTGAATTCCACACCATGAGAGCGCATGGACGCCACATTGGCCCATTTGCCAATCTCACCACCCACACCTTCGGTGTAGATATATCCGATCAGATCGAAGTTGTTGCGCTTATACCAGTCGAAGCTAAGGTTAATGCGGTTGTTGAGAAAACCGAGGTCAACACCAATGTCAAGTTCGTGTTTCTTTTCGTATGTCAACTCGGAATTGGCAAGCGAGCTGAGCTGCAGAGCCTGTTCGTAAGCTTCAGTATCCTGACGCCAAGGGCGGGTAGGATAATAAATAGCCATGGCGTTGCTCACGTTAGCGGGACCGGCATCAGCGGTGAGAGAGTAGCTGGCACGCAGTTTCGCAGTGGCGAGCACAGGGTTTTCAAACCAGCTTTCGGAGTCGGCATTCCATGCGCCGGACACGTTCCACGTCGGGAGCCAGCGGCTTGTGGTAGCGCGACCGAGCTTGTTGGAGCCTTCATAGCGATAGGTACCGTTGATCACATAGCGGTTGTCGTACATGAACGAAGCGGTGCCGATATATGCCATCGAACGTGCATAAGTGCGGGAGTCGGAATAATACACACCGTTTTCCTCGCCCATCTGCTTGAACAGCTTCCAGTCGGTGAAAGGAAGATTGCCGTTCTCATAGCATATACCCCATCCCTGGAATTCTTCAGTGAGACGGTCAAGTTTGGCCGCTTCGTAGGCAAACATAGCATTCACCTGATATTTGCCGGAGAATGTTTTATTATATGTGGCAGATGCACGCACGTCGAGCTGCTTCATGGCGCGGGTGGTGTGGTAGAGGATACCACCGGCAGGGAGCACAGACACCGGGAGAGAGTTGGGATCATCGGGATCGGTGTAGAGATAGGGGTTGGACGCGCGTATGGTGGCATTCTCAGGAGAGATACCGGCGCGATAAGCCTCAGCCTGGTTGGAGTGGTCCATCACATAGTGATTCTGATTGGTGGCTATGTAACGGACTGATCCGAGAGCATTGATGGTGAGACCAACAATAGGCTTCCACTGCAATTCGCCCTGGAACTTAACATCGAGCACTGTCAGATCGATGTAGTTATTGTCAAGCTCATCAAAAATATTGAAGTTGGCATAGTTACGAGTGAGGATAGCTCTCGGGTCCGTGGTGCGGGAAGTGTTGAGAGAGTAAGAATAGGGGTTGATGTCGAATGAACGCGACACGGCACCACTTACCACGTCGACATCCTTGGACAGGGTGCCGGGAGCCTTCTGCGAACGGTAGCTGTCGGTTGTGCGCAGGGTAAGTTTCAGCGTTTTCGACAGATCGTAGGAAGCGTTTGCATTGAAAGTATAACGGTCGACAGACTGTGCCTTGGTCCAGCCCGGATCGTTCATATAAGAGAACGACGAGTAGAACGTGCCGCGGTCAGTACCGCCGGAGATGCTCACGGAGTGGGTCTGCACCAGGTTGTCATTGTAGAGCAGGTCGAACCAGTCGGTGTTTCTCATCTCGGCTTCGCGCAGATATGCGTTGCGGGCCGACTGGGTGTTAGCCAGAGCATATTTACCGGTCACCGGATCGTATGTGTTGATCAGACGATACATGGTACCGTACACGCCGCTGCTGCTGGAGTTGGCAAGAGATGCGAAGCTGAGCCAGCCTTTCTCTTCCATTTCCTTGTAGATACCCATCTGCTCCTGCGAGTTGCATATATTGAAATCGCGGTAGGAGGGTTTGAGACGATAGGTCAGTTCACCTGTATAGTTAATAGAGGTGTGACCGGAGCGTCCCTGCTTGGTGGTCACGACAATCACACCAGCCATAGCGCGCGCGCCATATATAGATGTGGCCGAACCGTCCTTAAGGATCTGGAAGTTTTCAATATCATCGGCATTAAGGCCGGCAATAGCGGATGCTATAAGAGTCTCCGCGTCGCCCGACGACAGAGCGTCAGCATCAAGCGACACGTTGTCCTCAAGCACCACGCCGTCGACAACCCACAGGGGTTTTGACGAGCCGTAGATGGAGGTAGCACCGCGCACACGGATTTTGGGCGCAGTACCAAATGTGCCGCTGACGTTTTGAACGGTCACACCAGCGGCGCGACCTTCAAGCGAACGGGATATATCGGACACGCCGCTCAGGCGCGATTCCTCTGCATTGATCTTGGTGGTGGCACCGGTAAACAGGCGTCGGTCAGTCGTGCCCATGCCGGTAACCACAATTTCGTTAAGACTGGTGTTGGACGACTCCATCTTAACAGTGATGGGTGAGGACGAAGCCTTGACTTCGACCGTGTTCATGCCCACAAAAGAAAATTCGAGCATAGAGCTCAGCGATGGAACGGCGATCGAGAAATTACCGTCGACATCGGTGGACGTTGCCACATTGCCCTTTCCCTTGAGTTTGACGGTGACGCCGGGGAGTGGTTCATTCTCCTCCTTGTCGACAACCGTACCCGTCACTGTCACCTGAGCGGCAAGCCCAAGTGCAACCCATAGGAAGGTCATTAAAACCATTAGTTTTTTACCCATAGAAGTTGTGATAAATAGTTTATTAATACTCTTTAGACCGGTTTCCGGCACTCCGGGCCCCGACTCAAAGGATAGCAACCCGCGAACTACGCGAATTCAACCATACGCAAAATTACATTCTTTTTTTGAAATATCAAAGAAAAGTGCAAATATTTCACAA
>ERZ778516.1271-NODE-1271-length-19527-cov-14.849630_pt1 | contig 19527 bp, 17 predicted proteins | sample MGYA00510342_ERZ778516 | MGnify/ENA primary metagenome ERZ778516 (study PRJEB29527, sample SAMN07138961) | mouse gut metagenome | material: feces | host: mouse | place: China:Nanjing | collected 2016-01-25 ... | reverse complement strand
ACGAGAGATTTTATGATAATTGGACGGAGCTGTATAAAAACCGCACGAACCTGCCAGCTTCTGATGATGATCTGGCATGGATGAAATCACGATTAGAAGAGATGAACCGGCGCATCAACATTCTATGGGAACCAGCCATTCAGGCAGTAAATGTTATCCCTCCCAAATGGAACGATATCACTTTAGGATTAGAAACGATCAATGAATACATCTTATATTTATGGAGCACATCCGCGTAGATTCTGAGTCGCAAACACAAAAAATATGGATATCTGTACTTCCGCCGCTAAAAAGTCTCCGCAAACCCGGATCACACTGCTTAAGGATTCGCAGAGACTTCTTTACACGGATTACCATCGAATCACAGATTATTTCCAGATGAAATGTTTCACGTGAAACATCATCTTACTTTTCTAAAATATATCTTTCTACAACTTCTGCAATCGCATCCTGGTCACAGGTTGCATTCAGTATCACATCACACAATGGTTTCATATCCGCAGCTGTATTATTTACACCAACTCCCAGGCCGGCAGCCCTGATCATGGAAAGATCATTAAAATTATCTCCAACAGCAATCGTTTCTTCCGGTCTGATCCCTAAACGATCTGCCAGAAATAAAAGACCGGAGCCTTTATTTACTCCCTTCTGGTTAAACTCAATATAACGATTGGAAGAATAGCTTACGTCCAGATCCTGTGTAATATCTTTCAGTTCTTCTTCTATCTGCCTTAAATACGCATAATCTGTATTTACGTAGAGAACTTTAACAATCTCCTGCCCTTTCAGAAAATCCAGATTCTCCGTAAAAAACTCCTGAACCTCCATTCTTCCTTTTATATAGTCCTTCTCATCCTGATTTAAGCGGTACACATGAACCATATCCTTTGTATATACATGAATGCAGACATCACAGGAAAGGCCTCTGACAAATAATGCTTCTGCCTTTTCAAAAGATATTCCCTGAAAATGCAGTAATCGTTCTCCCTTATTCTCCGTAACAGCTCCGCCGTTATAAGAAATCACGTATTCCTGTTCTTTTTCCCGCAGCCCCAGCTCATCCAGTGTTCCCCGGATTGAACAGTAACCTCTTCCGGTCGCCGGTACAAATCTGACCCCGAGCGCACGGGCTTTTTGAACTGCATCCCTGTTTCTCTTCGACACTTTGCGATCAGAACCCAAAAGAGTTTCATCCAGATCCGATACTATCATTCTGTATTTCATAAACCGCACCTCCTGAAAATGCCTGATTTCCGCTAAAATCGGGCTCATTATACCATATATTGTTTTTTAAGTAAAGCAGATGCATGTTCTGCTGCATTTTCTATTGATTTTTCTATTGAAGTAACGCCCCATATAGTATACAATCATAAATAAGAAAAGGAGGTATTAATACACATATGAATAAAAAAATTACGACCGCACTTTCACTCATAGGAATCACGGTTACCTCTTTTATAAGCCTGTCCATCATCAACAAGGCAATTGAAAAGCTTGCAACCTCCAAAGAATTACTGGATTCCAAAAATAAAGAGATCTATCACTGGAGATTCGGTGATATCAGTTACAGCGTAACCGGTGAAGGAAAACCGGTCCTTCTGGTACATAATTTAAAAGAAGACAGTTCCTCCGTAGAATGGTCGGAAATCATACCGAAACTGTCTAAAACCAATACGGTCTATGCCATGGATCTGCTCGGATGCGGCCGGTCCGACAGACCGGATATCACATACACCAGCTATATGTATACGCAGCTGATCAATGATTTTATCCGGAATATTATCAAGAAGAAGACAAGTGTCATTGCAACGGGAAAATCCGCTTCCTTCGTTCTGGATGCCTGCAGTGTCAATGAAGAAGCCTATGCGGAACTGATCCTGATCAATCCGGAAAGTATCCGGTCGCTTCACAAAACACCTTCCAAACGTACGAAAACAGCTGCATTTCTTCTGAAAATACCTTCCATCGGTACCTTGATCTATCATATGATCACAGCAAGAAACATGATCGAGGAAAATTTTGAGGAAAGATATTATTATGACAGGGAACAGATACCCGAAGCCCTGTATGATTATTACTATGAATCTTCCCATCTGGGCGGAAAAGATTCCAGAAATCTGTATGCAAGCCTCGCAGGAAGGTATACGAATGCAAATATCATCCATACGTTGAAAAACATAAACAAAAACATTCATATTCTGGCCGGACGGGAAGTACCTGATATTCAAAACATTGTAAAAGAATATCAGTACTACAATCCTGCCATTGAAGCAGAATACATTGCTTATACGAAAGAACTGCCTCAGCTGGAATCACCGGAAGAGGTTCTGAATTATATCAATCTGTATCTGTATTCATAAGCAAAATGTCTGCGGACAATAAGAGGCATAATCTTTGCGCATTTTTCCATACCGCGCACAAAAACAGATAAAAATGGACTGGTGTAAAAGCGTTCCGTCTCTTACACCAGTCCCATCACATGCCTGTTTAAAGCGGATTTTTTGCCGCCGTGCCTGCTTTCCTCGGATATTTCTTCGGACATCCGCTGACTTTTTCGATGCATACAAGAGTCCTGTGTATCTCTGTACCGGGAAGTTCAAAATTCCTGCATCCTCTGATCCTTCCTCCCAGAAGAAAAACTGCAGATTTTGCTTCTTTCATCTCTTCCGTAATCTCACCCGATTTATAGGAAATAAATTCCCCTCCGATTTTTACATAAGGAAGACAATATTCCGACAGCGTGGACAGATTTGCCACTGCACGGGAAACACACAGATCATACATTTCCCTTTTTTTCCCGGGTTTTGCATAATCTTCTGCCCTTCCATGTATGGTTTCCATCTGTTTCAGATGCAGACGGTCAATTACTTCATTCAGAAAATCGACTCTCTTTCTTAAGGAATCCAGAAGTGTAATCTTCAGTTCCGGAAACATGATCTTCAGCGGAATTCCCGGAAAACCGGCGCCAGTTCCCACATCGATCAGGTTATCCACATCCTGCAGGTTTTTTTCTCCTGTTATCGACAGGCTGTCCACAAAATGTTTCTGCACTACATCCTCAAAATCCGTGATTGCCGTCAGATTCATAAACTGATTCCATTTTACCAGAAGTTCATAATAATCATAGAACTGCCTGACCTGAACAGCACTGATATCCAGATCCAGACTTCTTATCCTCTCTTCTATTTTGTTCAGTTTCTCGTTCATACACCATGCTCCTGTCCTCTTTTCTGCTCCAGATATACGAGCAGCACTGCTATATCAGCCGGCGAAACCCCGGATATACGGGAGGCCTGTCCAATGGATACTGGTTTACATAATTTCAACTTTTGAACTGCTTCCAGACGCAGGCTGCCGATTTCCTCATAATTCAGGTCTTCCGGTATCCGCTTCTGTTCCAGTTTCTGGAACTGTTCCACCTGTTTCAGCTGACGCCGGATATAACCGTCATATTTAATAGCAATCTCCACCTGCTCTGTAACCTCCAGAGGGAGATCCGGTCTGTCCGGATCAATCTCTGCCAGATATTCATATCGGATCTCCGGGCGCCGGAGGATCTCTGCCAGGGAAGCAGCCGTCTTCAGCCTCATGCTTCCATGTTTTTCCAGAAACTGCTGTACGGCTGCATTTGCCCCTGCCATTGTTTTTTCAAGACGCTCTTTTTCCTTCTGGATTCGCTCTTTTTTCTCCATCAGTTTCTGGTATCGTTCTCTGGATATCAGCCCAACCTGATATCCGAGGGGAGTCAGACGCTGATCCGCATTATCCTGACGGAGTAAAAGACGGTATTCCGACCGGGAAGTCATCATTCGGTAGGGTTCACGGTTTTCCTTTGTCACCAGATCATCAATCAACACTCCGATATATCCCTGCGAACGGTCAATGATGATCTGCTCTTTTCCAAGCAGCTCCATTGATGCATTGATTCCTGCCACAAGTCCCTGACATGCTGCCTCCTCGTATCCGGAACTGCCATTAAACTGACCTCCGCTGAACAGTCCTCTGATTTTTTTAAATTCCAGAGTCGGACAGAGCTGCCGGGGATTGATACAGTCATATTCAATCGCATAAGCATTTCTGACAATTTTCGCATGTTCCAGTCCGGGTACCGAATGGTACATCTCGTGCTGCACATCCTCCGGCAGGGAACTGGACATTCCTCCCACGTACATCTCGCTGGTATACCGTCCTTCCGGTTCAATAAACACCTGATGCCGGTTTTTATCGGAAAACCTCACAACTTTATCTTCGATGGAAGGACAGTATCTGGGTCCGGTTCCTTCGATCTCTCCCGAATACAGAGGCGAGCGGTCCAGACTGGAACGGATGATATCGTGCGTTTTCTCATTCGTATAGGTCAGCCAGCAGGAAGCCTGCGGAATCTGTACAGTCTCAGGATCTGTTGTAAAAGAAAACGGAACCACTCTCTGATCTCCAAACTGTTCCTCCATCTTGCTGTAATCGATCGTCCTCCCGTCAATTCTTGCCGGTGTTCCTGTTTTGAACCGATACATCTCAATCCCCAGGCTCTTCAGAGAATCAGTCAGATGATTGGCAGCCTGCAGGCCATTCGGACCTGTATGCATGCTGACATCTCCATAGATACATCTTGCTTTCAGGTAAGTTCCGGTACAGAGAATCACTGCTTTTGCATGATAGACTGCTCCGGAATACAGACGCACTCCCGTCGCCTGGCCGTCCCTGACCAGAATCTCTGTCACTTCTGCCTGTACAATCTGAAGATGTTCTGTCTCCTCCAGCACCATACGCATGGCACGGCTGTATTCTGCCTTATCCGCCTGGGCGCGCAGAGAATGTACTGCCGGTCCCTTTGATCTGTTTAACATTTTTGACTGAATAAAAGTCCGGTCAATAACTTTTCCCATCTCCCCTCCCAGGGCATCCAGCTCTCTTACCAGATGGCCTTTGGAACTCCCTCCGATATTCGGATTACAGGGCATCAATGCAATACTGTCCACACTGACTGTAAATACTGCAGTCTCAAGCCCCAGCCTGGCACAGGCAAGCGCAGCCTCGCAGCCCGCATGCCCTGCACCGACCACCACCACATCTGTATATTCCTCTACAAACGGCATATTTTTCCTCCATGATTATGTTGTGTTGTACTGAAAATACCCCCGGATCCGGAAACACACGCTGCAAAATGTCGTCCGCATCTATTTTCCGGTACAGAATTTACTGAAGATTTCATTTACCAGATCTTCCCCCATAGATTCTCCAAGAATCCTGCCCAAAGCTTCATAGGCATCGGTCAGATCAATGGAAAAGAAATCTTCCGGCATCCCAAGTTCAATACTTTCCCTTACTTTCCGCAGACTCTCCCCTGCTTCCTTCATTGCAGCTTTGTGTCTTACATTTGTAAGAACTACCTCATCATTGGAAGCGATCTTTCCTCCCAGAAACATCTCTTCCAGAAGATCCGCAAATGCATCAAAGCCCGATTCCTCCTTTGCAGAGATGCAGACCAGAGGTCCGGAAAAGAACCGGTTCATGGTCCTGGCATCTGTAACTGCAGGAAGATCTGTTTTATTCAGGAGTGCGATCACTCTCTGTCCTTCCAGCAGAGACCGGATCTCTCTGTCATTTTCATCCAGCCCGGTCGAACTGTCAACCACATAAAGCACCAGATCCGCATCTTTCAGTGATTCCTTCGCCCGGTCAACTCCGATCCTTTCGACCACATCTTCTGTTTTCCTGATTCCTGCAGTATCCACAATATTTAAAATCAGCCCCCGGATCCGAATCTGTTCCTCCAGCATATCCCTTGTGGTTCCGGCAATCTCCGTAACGATCGCTCTCTCGTCTCCCGCCAGCGCGTTCAAAAGGGAAGATTTTCCTGCATTCGGCTTACCAACGATCACTGTTCTGACCCCTTCCTTCAGGATCCTGCCCTGATCTGCACTTATCAACAGATCTTCCGTCCTTTTAATGAGGTTATCCACTTTTTCAAGCAGTCTCTCTGGATAACCGTCCAGACTGACATGCTCCGGATCATCCAGCGCCGACTCAATAAATGCAATCTCATAGATGACCTGTTCCCGTATCTCACGAATCAGTCTGAGCACAGAACCCCGAAGCTGGCGGACGGAACTTTTCAGTGCATACTCATTCTTTGCCTGAATCACATCCATCACTGCCTCTGCCTGAGACAGATCGATCCTTCCATTTAAAAATGCCCGTTTTGTAAACTCTCCAGGTTCTGCAGCCCTTGCCCCCTCCCGGATCACCAGCTCCAGGATGCGTTTCATCACATAGACTCCGCCGTGACAGTCAATCTCCACCGTATCCTCTGCCGTATAGCTGTGGGGCCCTTTCATCAAAAGAACAATCACTTCATCCAGGATCTCATCCCCGTCCACAATATTTCCATAATGAATCGTGTAGGTTTCTTCCTCTGACAGCCTCTTTCCGGCTTTTTTAGGACGAAATACACGCTCTACGGTTTTAAAAGCATCTTCCCCGCTGACCCGGATTATTCCGATTCCGGATCCCGCCATTGCGGTTGCAATCGCCGCTATTGTATCACTTTTTTTCATCATTCTCTCCATCAACCGTCGGTTCCGTCTGCAACCGGTTTTTTTCCTTTTCAGATTCTGTATCAATCACCGGAACAGGAAAAAAGGGACGCTTATTCGCGTCCCCCACCCTTTTTACTGTGATTCCGATTATAATTCCTGTTGTTACTGTAGCGCCTGCGGTGATTATTGTTGTTCTCCCGAACTTTAACTCCTTCTTTTAAAGCCACAACGACACGGCGGAACGGCTCTTCTCCTTCACTGTGCGTCTCCACAAATTTATCATTCTGAAGCGCAGAATGGATCACTCTTCTTTCATAAGGATTCATTGGTTCCAGCGTCACTGTCCTGCCTGTTCTTTTGACCTTAAAAGAAATATTCTTCGCCAGATTTTCCAGTGTATCCTTTCTTCTCTGGCGGTAGTTTTCCGTATCGACCTTTACACGGACGTACTCTTCCCCATCCTTGTTAACCACAAGGCTCACCAGATACTGAAGCGAATCCAGCGTCTGTCCTCTCTTACCGATCAGGACACCCATATCGTCTCCGGACAGATCAATATTCATGACTTTTTCATCCATATTCTCCACAATGTTCACATTTACGCTGATCTGCATTGCGTCAAATACTCTTTCCAGAAATTCTTCCGCTTTCTCTCTTGCATTCAGGATTTTGCGGGCGCGGATCTTTGCAGGCCTGCTTCCGATCCCTAGAAACCCGCTGCTTCCTTTATCAATCACTTCATATTCAAAATTTTCTGTCGTCGCTTCCAGCTTGACCTTCGCATCTGTAATCGCATCATCCAGAGTTTTGGCCGAAAACTCTCTATACTCCATTCCGATATTCCCCCTTACTTCTTCGTCCTTTCATTATACTTTGCAACCATCGCTGCCTTGGACGCAAGACTTCCTTCTTTCTCTGAATTCTTATAATAGTTCGTAGAAGCCTCCATTGCAGCTTTTCTCTCTTCATCCGTCATGGTCTTCTGCCTGCCGGTATTCTCAATTGCTTTTACATTGGTTCTGGCAATCTCATTGATCTTCTGAGGCGAAAGACCCTTCTTTTCACGGATTCTGTTATTTTTTTCAATGTTCTGTCTGATGACCTCATCCAGATCCAGCCTGTCCAGATATTTATTGATCGACCACTGCTGGATGCCGCGGACCACCGCACCCATAATCCAGTACAGGCCCATACCTGCAGGAAGCGTAAAGCAGAACCATGCGGACATCAAAGGCATCATCATGTTCATGGACTTCATGGTAGCATTCATGGTATCATTGCCGTTGTCCCCGGCAGACGGCTGCGGCATCATTTTCACATTCAGCCACTGGGTCAAAGCTGCAAGAAACGGGACCAGTACCGCGCCAATCAACATCAGAACAGAGCCGGCTGCAAGCGCAGATTTGGCAATATTCCAGGGAGAATTGGCAATATTGATACCAAAATTGTTCATATGGTTAATGGATGCGTGTGTGGACAGAATCAGTTCTTCCATCTCCGGGAACTGATCAATCAGCATCTGCCAGGTAGCCGTACCGGAATCCTGAAGCTTGTACAGTACATCAACAATCGTATTGACCTGAGAAAAATCCTTCCCTTCAATATACATTCTTCCGCTGGTACTGAGTTCCTCCATAAATGCAGAACCGCCCGGCGCTGCCATGATCTGATTCGCAAGCTGCATAAAAATATCCTTTACGCCATTTACATAAGCCGGCACATTCATGATCACCCGGTAAAGCGCAAACAGGATCGGCATCTGGATCAAAAGCTGCAGGCAGCTTCCGGTCGGAGACACTCCGTATTTCGCATAAACAGCCTGTGTCTCTTCATTCATTGCCATCATGGACTGGTTGTCTTTTCTATCCTTGTACTTTTTCTGAATTGCCTGAATCTCAGGGTTCATTTTTGCGGATAATTTGGAAAATTTCTGCTGTTTAATCGTAAGCGGAAGCATCAGAAGATAGATGATCACTGTAAAGAGAATGATACACAAACCTATATTCTGGATTCCAAATGCACCGTTTAAAAAATTAAACAGCACATTCATGATCCATCCAAGGATCCTTGCCACATCTCCGATAATAAACGTATTGTTCTGGGTCAATAAAATACCTGCCAAAATAAACCTCCTTATGTTATGGGCCTTCTGTCCACAACTTACATTTGCCCGCCGGTTCTTTCCTCCTGTCAGGGAACCGGATCATATCCTCCTTTTGAGAACGGATTGCACCTTACAATCCTCCATGCTGCCAGAAGTCCGCCTTTTATCGCGCCATATTTTTCAACGGCTTCCAGTCCGTACGCGGAACAGCTTGGATAATAAGGGCATTTTGTGTTTTTTAACGGTGATACATATTTCTGATATCCTTTAATCAGAAAAACTAAAACATGTTTCATTTTATGATTCCGTGAAGTTTTCCCAAATGAAGCAGCGCACGTTCAATCTCCTGGCAGGTTTTATCCTTTGCGCTCTTCCTTGCAACTACTACCATGTCCAAACCACTATTGAACAGTTCCTCTTTTACTCGATAACTCTCTCTGATCAGGCGGGTAATTCTGTGTCTGACGACACTGTTGCCAACCTTTTTACTGACTGAGATCCCCAGACGGTTTCTGTCTGTATGGTTCTTAATCATATACATGACAAGATACCGATTCGCATAAGATCTTCCTTCTGCATATACTTTTCTGAAATCCTGACTGCGTTTCAGTGATTCTGAAAATTTCATGGATTCTCCTTATATATTAAACCTGCATCTGCAAAACCACGTACCGCATGCTGTTTATAAACTTTTCAGGAAATTTTCATATTCAGGACATATAAATGGCTAGAAGAAAAGGCCACATATATGCGGCCTACGCGGATAACCTTTTTCTTCCTTTTAATCTTCTGGCTGCTAAAACTTTTCTTCCGCCCGGAGTACTCATTCTTGCTCTAAAACCATGAACCTTCGCTCTGGAACGTTTTTTAGGCTGAAATGTCATTTTCATAAATCAAGGCACCTCCTTACCATTCTGTATTTGTACCTTATGGAACCTCACAGGTCCAGTAAGTACGCATTCTTCACATGTTAAAAAACACTATTTCAAGTATACGCAGACATCCGAAAAAAGTCAAGTAAAACTGCATATTTTTTTATCCACCGACTGATCCACGGAAAAAGCCTGAAAATCCACAGTATTTACGAGTTATCCACCGAAATGTGTATAACTTGTGGATAAATCAGCCATATTTCCACGTTCTTTTCACTCCCAAATCAGATAATTGTTGATATCTTTGAAAAATTATTGTATTATGTAGATTGAGAGATTAGCATTAGAATACAATTCAGGAGATAAGGATATGGATACACAGCTGGAACTGTTAAGTGCGAAATGGAACGATATTCTGCAGACGATCCGTCAGGACAACGGACTGTCGGATGTCGCTTTCAAAACATGGCTTTTACCCTTAAAAATCTTTCGTATCGATCATAACACCGTTAAAATAACAGCTCCATTTGAACAGGCCGTTACATATATTGAAAACAAATACAAGACTTTTCTCTATGTTGCAGTTGCGGAAGCCATGGGTGCAGAATATGAGATCCGGATCATAACCGAAGAAGAAGCCGAAAAGGAAAAACCTCTGGTTCCACAGCCCAGGAAAAATCCCTCTCCTTCTTCCGAAACCCCGGAAAGCAAATATACAAATCTGAATCCAAAATATACCTTTGAAACCTTTGTCATAGGCAGCAACAACCGATTCGCCCATGCTGCTTCCGTTGCAGTTGCCGAATCTCCGGGAAAGGAATATAATCCGCTTTTTCTGTACGGAGGTGTGGGACTTGGAAAGACGCATCTGATGCATTCCGTCGCCCACTACATCCTTCAGAAAGACGCTTCCAAAAAAGTGCTGTATGTAACTTCTGAAGTATTTACCAACGAACTGATCGATTCCATCCGGAACGGCAACAACACCAGTATGACGAAATTCCGGGAAAAATACCGGAATATCGATGTCCTTCTGATCGATGACATCCAGTTTATTATAGGAAAAGAAAGTACACAGGAAGAATTTTTCCACACATTTAACGCTCTTCACGGCGCCAGCAAGCAGATCATTGTCTCCAGTGACCGGCCGCCGAAGGATCTGGAGACGCTGGAGGCAAGACTGCAGTCCCGGTTTGAATGGGGGCTGATCGCCGATATCTCCTCCCCGGACTATGAGACCAGAATGGCGATTCTGAGAAAAAAGGAGGAAATCGACGGATATAATATTGATGACGAAGTCATCCGCTACATTGCCACAAACATCAAATCCAATATCCGTGAACTGGAAGGAGCGCTGAACAAACTGGTTGCGCTTTCCAATCTTGAAAAAAGAGAGATCAATATCTCCATGGCAGAAGAAGTATTAAAGGATATTATCTCCCCGAACAATAAAAGAGAGGTAACTCCCCAGGTGATCCTTGATGTCGTGGCGGACCATTTTGGCGTCTCTGCTGCCGACATCGTAGGAGGAAAGAGAAATTCTGAAATTGTCACACCCAGACAGATCGTCATGTATCTGTGCCGCGAGATCACCGATACTTCCTATAAAAACATCGGTATCCTGCTTGGAAACCGGGATCACTCCACGGTCATCAGCGGAGACAACAAGATTCGGGAAAAACTGAAAAAAGCGGATGGAAAGCTGAAAAACAATATAGACATCATCCGTAAAAAACTGAGTACCGGATAACCGCCTGCATACAGGTTATATACAATAGGAAGAAACTCCTGCATATTTATTCACATTTTCATGTGATCTGTATGTGAACAGACGGTAGATAAGATGTGGAAAAGTTTAAAACTTTTTCGAGGATGTTCATAACTCTTCGAAACCAGGTCAATTTTCCCTGGGATTTCCACATACTTTTCTTTTTGTTTTTTCCTTTATTTTCAAGGGGTTTTCAGCTTATTCACAAATCCACAGCCCCTACTGCTATTAAGACGAATTTATACCATTCTATACACAGATGAACACAGCGAAAGGAGTTGTTCACATGAAACTGATCTGTTCCAAATCGAACCTTCAAAAAGGAGTTAATATTGTTTCGAAGGCAGTGCCCTCCAAGACAACCATGTCCATCCTGGAATGCATCCTGATCGACGCATCCGCCAATGAGATTAAATTTACTGCCAATGATATGGAACTTGGTATTGAGACGAAGATCGAAGGAGAGATTCTTCAGAAGGGAATCATCGCCGTTGATGCCAAAGTATTTTCTGAGATCGTCCGGAAACTTCCGGATAATGACGTTACCATTGAAAGCAGCAGCAACTATCAGATATCCATCACCTGTGAAAAGGCGCATTTTGCCATATCAGGAAAATCAGGGGAAGATTTTTCCCGTCTCCCCTATGTAGAAAAGACCGATTTTATATGCCTTTCTCAATATACATTAAAAGAAGTGATCCGTCAGACGATCTTCTCCATTGCGGACAATGACAACAACAAACTGATGACGGGAGAGCTGTTCGAGATCCATGACAATGAATTTAAAGTCGTATCTCTGGACGGACACCGGATCTCCATCCGAAATATTGAATTAAAGGATTCCTATCCGGATAAAAAGGTTGTAATACCTGGAAAATCTCTTCAGGAGATCAGTAAGATCCTGTCGGGTGAGACAGAGGATGAAGTTCATATTTTCTTTACCGGCAACCATATTGTATTTGAATTTGATACGACAACCATCGTTTCCAGGCTGATCGAAGGAGAATATTTCAAGATTAACCAGATGCTTTCCAGCGATTATGAGACAAAATTTGTCATTAACAAAAGAGAGCTGCTAAGCTGTATCGACCGCGCCACGCTTCTGGTCAAGGAAGGAGACAAAAAACCCATTATCTTTACGATCAGAGACGGGAATATGGAGATACGGATCAATTCCCAGCTTGGTTCCATGAAGGAAGAGATCGATATTGAAAAAGAGGGAAAGGATATTATAATCGGATTCAATCCGAAATTCCTGATCGATGCACTCCGGGTCATCGATGATGAGAATGTAACCATCTATATGGTAAATCCGAAAGCCCCCTGCTTTATCAGGGATGAGGAACAGAAATATATCTATCTGATTCTGCCGGTGAATTTTAATTCTGCGGTGAATTGACAAGGGAAAGCGTATGTTGACGATAAAGTTAAAGGATGATTATATAAAGCTTGGCCAGGCGCTGAAGGCGGCAGGTCTGGCAGGCTCCGGAGTGGATGCAAAATTCATGATTCAGGAGGGGCTTGTAAAGGTAAACGGTGAAACGGAATATCAGAGAGGAAAGAAACTTTATGACAAAGATCTGGTTACCTGTAACGGTGAGACCATTCAGGTCATAAAGTAATGGTTTGGTGCTGTTTATGATCATAAAATCCATGAGTCTTCAGAATTATCGGAATTATAAGACCCTGTGTCTTGATTTTGATCCGAATACCAATATATTTTATGGTGATAACGCACAGGGCAAGACAAATATTCTCGAAGCAGTCTATGTAAGCGGAACAACAAAATCGCACAGAAGCTCCAAAGACCGGGAACTGATCTGTTTTTCCGAAGAAGAAGCACATATCTGTACTTTGATGGAACGAAAAGGAATCGAACATAAGATCGATATGCATCTTCGGAAGAACAGATCAAAGGGAATTGCCATCGACGGGATTCCCATCAAAAAGGCAAGCGAGCTGTTTGGCATCATTCATTTTGTATTTTTTTCTCCCGAAGATTTAAGCATGATAAAAAACGGACCGTCTGAGAGAAGACGGTTTCTGGATATGGAATTATGTCAACTGGATAAAATCTATCTGCATCATCTGTCCAGTTATAATAAGATTGTACTGCAGCGCAACAGGCTTTTAAAGGAAATCATGTTCCGTTCTGATTACAAAGAAGTGCTGGATGTATTTGACATGCAGCTTGTGCAGTACGGAATGCAGATCATCCAGAGAAGAAGACATTTTACAGAAGAACTGAATCAGATCATGGGGCAGATCCATGAGCAGCTTACCGGGGGCCAGGAACAGATCACGCTGGAATATGAAGCAGATACGGACGAGGATTCTTTTGCGTCTGCGCTGAAAAGGAATCGGGAAAAAGATCTGAAACAGAAGACAACCACAACAGGCCCTCACAGGGATGATCTGTCATTTGTAGTAAACGGAATTGATATTCGCAAATTTGGTTCTCAGGGACAGCAGAGGACAGCGGCGCTGTCTTTGAAGCTCTCTGAGATTGAGCTGGTAAAAAGGGTCACAGAAGATACCCCTGTCCTTTTACTGGACGACGTTTTGTCTGAACTGGACAGCAACAGGCAAAACTGTTTATTAAACAGCATTCAGAACGTACAGACCATGCTTACCTGTACCGGACTGGATGAATTGATAAATAACCGGTTCTCAATCAATAAGGTATACCGGGTAGTGGATGGAACAGTAACTGTAGAAAACTGATGGCTATGGATTAACAGGAGGCAGATAAATGAGCGTAGAGTATGGTGCAGACCAGATTCAGATACTGGAGGGACTGGAAGCGGTCAGAAAAAGGCCGGGTATGTATATCGACGACATATCTTTCAGGGGGCTTCATCATCTTGTGTATGAAATCGTAGATAATTCGATTGATGAAGCGCTTGCCGGATACTGCAGTCATATCCAGGTGACGATTCACAGCGATAATTCGATTACTGTGCAGGATGATGGAAGAGGAATTCCTACCGGGATCAATCACAAGGCAGGAAAACCTGCAGTGGAGGTTGTATTTACGGTTCTGCATGCGGGCGGAAAGTTCGGCGGCGGAGGATATAAGGTATCCGGAGGGCTGCATGGAGTCGGCGCATCGGTGGTCAATGCACTTTCTGAATGGCTGGAGGTGACCATCTGCAGTGAAGGAAAGCTGTACCGACAGCGCTATGAGAGAGGAAAAGTCTGTTATCCTCTGGAAGTGATTGGAACGTGCAAACCGAATATCACCGGTACAACGGTCTGCTTTCTTCCGGATAAAGAGATGTTTGAGGTGACGGAGTTTGATTTTAAGACACTTCAGATCCGCCTTCGGGAGATGGCATTTTTAACCAGAGGACTGAAGATCACTTTGACAGATGAAAGAGAGGATCCGGTCCGCTCCAGGGTCTATCACTATGAGGGCGGGATCAGGGAATTTGTTCAGTATCTGAATAAAAGCACCACACCGATCTATGAGGATGTCATCTATTGTGAAGGAATGAAAGACGGGGTGCAGGTGGAAGTGGCATTCCAGCACAATGAATCCTACTCCGAGAACTGTTACAGTTTTGTAAATAATATCAATACTCATGAAGGCGGGACCCATCTGGCAGGCTTTAAGAGTGCGGTCACCAAGACTTTCAACGATTATGCAAGAAAGAACAAACTTCTGAAGGATTCGGAGAGTAATCTGTCCGGCGAGGATATCCGGGAAGGACTGACGGCGATCATCAGCATCAAAATCAGCGAACCTCAGTTCGGAGGACAGACCAAACACAGTCTTGGAAATACGGAAGCCAGAAGCGCGGTGGACAGTATTGTATCAGACAGGCTGACGATCTATCTGGAACAGAATCCCCAGGTGGCAAAGCAGATTCTGGAAAAATCCATTCTTGCCCAGCGGGCCAGGGAGGCAGCGAGAAAAGCCAGAGAACTGACCAGAAGAAAATCTGCTCTGGACGGATTTGCATTTCCGGGAAAACTGGCGGACTGTTCGGATAAAGATCCGGTGAACTGTGAGATCTATCTGGTAGAGGGAGATTCTGCAGGCGGGTCCGCAAAGACGGCAAGAAACCGTATGACACAGGCAATCCTGCCCCTTCGCGGCAAGATCCTGAACGTGGAAAAGGCAAGGCTTGACCGGATCTATGCCAATGATGAGATCAAATCCATGATTACTGCTTTCGGTACGGGAATCCATGAGGATTTTGATATTACAAAGCTACGTTATCATAAGATCATCATCATGGCAGATGCGGACGTGGACGGGGCACACATCAGTACCCTGCTTCTTACCTTCCTGTATCGTTTTATGCCGGAACTGATCAAGCAGGGATATGTCTATCTGGCACAGCCGCCGCTTTTCAAGGTGGAGAAAAATAAAAAAATATGGTATGCCTATTCTGACGAAGAGCTGGATTCGATCCTCTCTGAGATCGGAAGAGATCAGAACAACAAGATCCAGCGCTATAAGGGCCTGGGGGAGATGGATGCAGAGCAGCTCTGGGAGACGACCATGGATCCGGAGAGACGGATCCTTCTGAAGGTAACCATGGATGAGGAGCAGTCTTCAGAGATCGATCTGACCTTTAAGACTTTGATGGGAGATAAAGTGGAACCCAGAAAAGAATTCATAGAAGCCAATGCAAAGTATGTGAAGAATCTGGATATTTAATTATTCAAAGTAGAGGGATATAGACGAGTATGGAAGATAATATTTTTGATAAAATTCATGAAGTGGACTTAAAGGAGACCATGGAAGACTCCTACATTGATTATGCCATGAGTGTAATCGCGGCAAGGGCGCTTCCGGATGTCAGGGACGGACTGAAACCGGTACAGCGCCGTGTGCTGTATTCCATGATCGAGCTGAACAACGGCCCGGATAAGCCGCACCGTAAATGTGCACGTATTGTCGGAGATACCATGGGTAAATACCATCCGCATGGAGACAGTTCCATCTATGGAGCGCTGGTGAACATGGCACAGGAATGGTCCACCCGTTATCCTCTGGTGGATGGACATGGAAATTTTGGCTCGGTAGACGGAGACGGCGCGGCAGCCATGCGTTATACCGAGGCCCGGCTGAGTAAAATATCCATGGAAATGCTGGCAGATATCAACAAGGATACCGTTGACTTTGGCCCGAACTTTGATGAGACAGAAAAAGAGCCGCTGGTACTTCCTTCCAGATATCCGAATCTTCTGGTCAATGGAACGACCGGCATTGCTGTCGGTATGGCGACAAACATCCCGCCGCATAATCTGCGGGAAGTGATCGGTGCAGTGGTAAAGATCATTGATAACCGGATTGAAGAGGACCGGGATACGCAGATTGAAGAAATACTGGATATTGTGAAAGGACCGGATTTTCCGACCGGTGCAGAGATTCTCGGCACCTCGGGAATCAATGAGGCTTATCGCACCGGACGGGGGAAGATCCGTGTCCGTGCAGTCAGCAGCATTGAATCCATGGCCAACGGGAAGAACCGGATTATCGTGACAGAGCTTCCCTATATGGTAAATAAAGCCCGGCTGATTGAGAAGATTGCCGATATGGTCAAGGAAAAAAAGATAGACGGGATCACCTATATCAATGACGAGTCCAGCCGGGAAGGAATGCGGATCAACATTGAACTTCGAAAAGACGTGAATCCCAATGTGATCTTAAACCAGCTGTATAAGCATACCCAGCTTCAGGATACCTTTGGAGTGATCATGCTGGCGCTGGTCAACAAGGAGCCAAAGGTTCTGAATCTCCTGGATATGCTGAAATACTATATTCTGCATCAGGAGGATGTGGTTACCAGAAGGATTAAATATGAGTTAAACAAGGCGGAAGAACGGGCACACATTTTAAAAGGCCTGCTGATTGCGCTTGATCATATTGACCGGGTCATCCAGATCATCCGCGGTTCCCAAAATGTTCAGATCGCAAAAAGTTCCCTGATGGAAGAATTCGGGCTGGATGATGCACAGGCACAGGCGATTGTGGATATGCGTCTGCGTACGCTTACCGGTCTGGAACGGGACCGTCTGGAAAAAGAATACAATGAGCTGATGGAAAGGATACAGTATTTAAAAGCGATCCTTGCAGATGAGAAAAAGCTTCTGGGGGTCATCCGGGAAGAAATTCTTCTGATTTCCGATAAATACGGAGATGACCGCCGGACGAAGATCGGATACGATGAATTTGACATCAGTATGGAGGACCTGATTCCGGTCAGAGATACGGTGATCACCATGACGCATCTTGGATATATCAAGCGTATGACCGTTGATAATTTCAGGAGCCAGAACCGGGGCGGCAAGGGAATCAAGGGAATGCAGACGCTGGAAGAAGATTTCATAGAAGAAATATTTACGGCGACGACCCATCACTACGTTATGTTCTTTACCAATTATGGAAGGGCATATCGCCTGAAGGCATATGAGATTCCGGAGGCGGGAAGGACAGCGAGGGGAACGGCGATCATCAATCTTCTGCAGCTCCAGCCTGGAGAAAAGATTACGGCTGTGATCACGATGAAGGAATTTAAAAGCGACCACTATCTGGTTATGGCTACCAAAAAAGGAATTATCAAGAAGACCAGCCTGTCCGAATATGCAAATATCCGCAAAACAGGGCTTCAGGCGATCAGTCTTCGGGAAGAGGATGAACTGATTGAAGTCAAGGTGACAGACGGAGAGAAGGAAATTCTCCTTGTTACAGAAAGTGGCATGAGTATCTGCTTTAGAGAAACGGATGTACGTGCAACAGGAAGAGTTTCCATGGGCGTAATCGGCATGAATCTGTCAGAAGATGACAAAGTGGTTGCCATGCAGCTGAATACACAGGGAGAATATCTCCTGATTGTTTCGGAAGGCGGATATGGAAAGAGAACACGGATATCTGAATTTCATCCTCAGAACCGGGGCGGCAAGGGTCTGAAATGCTATAAGATCATGGATAAGACCGGCCCGGTGATCGGTGCAAAGGCAGTCGATGAAGAGAATGAAATCATGATGATCACCAATGAAGGCATCATCATAAGGACAGGCTGTCAGGATATCTCTGTATTAAAACGTATTACTTCCGGTGTCAGACTGATGAATGTGGATTATGAATCCGGCATCAAGGTTGCCAATATTGCCAAGGTCCGCGAGGAAGTAAAAAACGAATCGGAGGAATCAGCCGGAGAACCGGAGGAAGAGATATAAGACATGAAACGAATATGGTTGATGGTACTTAGAAATATTCTGTCAGTTCCCTACTGGTATCTGAAGCTTATGTTTTACGCAGCGAACAGCAGCCGGATATCGGAGGAAAAGAAACGGATTCTCTTTAAAGAGATTGTATCCCGTGCCAACAGGGGAGGGAATGTGACCGTTCTTTCCCGGGGCGTGGAGAATATTCCGAAAAACGAAAGCTTTATGTATTTTCCAAATCACCAGGGCCTGTATGATGTACTGGCCCTGCTGGATGGTTCCCCCTGCTTTTTTTCCGTGGTCATGAAAAAAGAACTGGAGCATGTTCCGTTTCTGAATCTGATTTTCCGCATTATGGGAGCCCATTCCATAGACAGAGAAGACGTCAGACAGTCCATGAAAGTGATCCAGAAAGTCAGCCAGGAAGTAAAAGAAGGTAAAAATTTCCTGATCTTTGCAGAGGGGACGCGTTCCAAAGAGCCAAATGTAGTCGGCGCTTTTAAAGGAGGTTCCTTTAAAAGCGCCACGAAAGCAAAGTGTCCGATTGTTCCGGTGTGTATTCGGGATGCCTATAAGGTGTTTGATACAAGATCGACAGAACCGGTCACTGTGGTGGTGCAGTATTTAAAACCTCTGTATTATGAAGAATATAGTGAGATGAAAACCACAGAGATTGCAGAAGTAGTGGAGAGGCGGATCCGGGAAGCTATGGAAAGGTAGAGGATGCCTGGGAGATCTGTCCGGCGCAGGCAGAATACCGTTATAAATGCGAAAAATAACTGCTGAAAAAATATTTTAAAAATAATGAAAAAAACAGTTGACAAATGTTTCTACGTTTAGTATAATAACCCATGCGTCACGAAATGACGCGCCCGGAGAAATACTCAAGTGGCTGAAGAGGCGCCCCTGCTAAGGGTGTAGGTCGGGTGACCGGCGCGAGGGTTCAAATCCCTCTTTCTCCGTTCTTTTCTGCAGAAAAGTTGATGTCAAAAAAACTTGAAAAAAGTTAAAAAAAGGTATTGACAAAGCAGAAAAGATTTGGTAAGATGTTCAAGTCGTCGC
>ERZ778516.1267-NODE-1267-length-19573-cov-5.075674_pt1 | contig 19573 bp, 16 predicted proteins | sample MGYA00510342_ERZ778516 | MGnify/ENA primary metagenome ERZ778516 (study PRJEB29527, sample SAMN07138961) | mouse gut metagenome | material: feces | host: mouse | place: China:Nanjing | collected 2016-01-25 ... | reverse complement strand
GGTCGTTATTTTATTGTCTGTTCTTTATTTCTTCGACACGATGGCTTCGGTGTCGCGGGCAATCATAAGTTCTTCGTCGGTAGGTATTACCACAACTTTCACGGGCGAGTCCTCGGTGGAGATTGTGGCCTCCACGCCGCGTATGCCGGCGTTGAATTCCTTGTTGATTTTTACTCCCATGAAACCGAGGGTTTCGCACACGTCGGCGCGCAGTCCGGCCTGGTTTTCGCCTACGCCGCCGGTGAACACTATGATGTCGACACCACCCATTTCGGCTGCGTATGCGCCGATATACTTGGTGATGCGGAGCATGTACATGTCAAGGGCGAGGCACGCGCGTTCGTCGCCGGCAGCAACGGCGGCCTCTATTTCGCGCATATCGCTGCTTATGCCGCTCACGCCGAGAACGCCGCTCTCCTTGTTTATGATGTTCTGGAGCTCGTTGGCGCTTAGGCCGTGCTTTGTCATAAGGAATGTGAGCGTGCCGGGGTCGATGTCGCCCACGCGGGTACCCATCATAAGGCCTTCGACAGGGGTGAGTCCCATCGATGTGTCAACGCATTTTCCGCCTACCACAGCAGCCATTGAGGCGCCGTTGCCGATATGACAGGTGATGATGCGCTGTTTTTCGATGTCTACGCCGAGGAATTTGCATACCTGGGCGCTGACATATCGATGGCTGGTGCCGTGGAAGCCATAGCGGCGCACGCCGTCTTCCTTATAGTATTTGTAGGGGAGGGCGTACATGTAAGCCTTGGCGGGCATCGTCTGGTGGAAGGCGGTGTCAAACACTCCTACCTGAGGCACGTCGGGCATAAGCGCCGTGATTGCGTCGATGCCGGTCATGTTGGCGGGGTTGTGGAGCGGGGCAATGTCGTAGCATTCGCGTATCTTTGCCTTTACGGCATCGTCGATAAGCACGCTTTCGCTGAATTTCTCGCCGCCGTGCACAACGCGGTGTCCTACGGCGTCGATTTCGCCATAGCTCTTTATGCAGCCTTCCTTGGCGTCGGTGAGTATGTTGAGAATGGCTTTAACGGCGTCCTGATGGTCGATGTGGCCAAGTTCCACAATGTCCTTAGAGCCGTCGGCACGTTTGAATTTAAGGAAACCTCCGGGGAGGCCGATTTTTTCAACACCGCCTTCGGCAAGTGTTTCAGCGTCCTCACCTTTGAGGTCGATTAGCTTATATTTTACCGAGCTGCTGCCCGAGTTGAGTACGAGGATTTTCATATTTTGTGTTTTTTGGGATTAGAGTCCTGACAGTTTAAGAGTATGTTTACTTTTGGCTTATGTTAAGATTTAGAATGATTTTTCGAGTATGTTTTGAGATTGAATGAAGGAGTTATGGGGTTCCATAACGACTGAATGAAAGCTTGAAACAGGCCGAAAAAGCTTCTAAAGATTTCATAGAGTTAAAAGTAAACATGCTCTAAGGAAAGAGGTCGCCCATTATTATGTCGGACGCTCCTACATGGGCGGCTATATACTCGCCGGCGGCTTTGCCGGCCGACAGGCGCAGGGAGGTGTCGCGGCTCAGTGAGTCGAGCGCTGATGCGAGTGTTTCACGAGAGTCTATGCAGCGTGCCCCTCCGCATTGCAGCAGTTCGCGAGCTTCGATAAATTTGCCGTGATTTGGCCCGAATATTACCGGTATGCCGTATACTGCAGCCTCGTTGATATTGTGTATGCCAACGCCGAATCCTCCGCCGACATATGCGGCGTCGGCATAAGCGTAGAGGCTGCTCAAAAGGCCGAAACAATCTATGATTATGTATCTGGCCGATGCCGGTACGGGATTGCCTGCCGATAATATGTTTTTCAGCTCGGAGAGCAGCAGAGTGTGGCCTTTGCCGAGGTGGTGGCGCAGGCTCTGAAGACGGTGGCTGTCGAACTCGTGCGGCGCTATTATGGCGCGGACGTCAGGGTTCGCCTTGAGCCACGGTATGTATACGTTTTCGTCGCGTTCCCAGCTGCTGCCGGCCACAAGTGTGAACGGCGAGTTTTCGACAAACGATTCTATCTCGGGAACGGAGCGTCGGCCTGCACGTATTGCCGTCACGCGGTCGAAGCGTGTGTCGCCGGCCACGGTCACGCGGTGTATGCCTGCCGATTCAAGCAGTTGTCGGGAATTTTCGTCCTGAACGTACAGGCGGTCGTAGAGCGAGAGCAATGCCCGGAACGAGCCGCCCCATTTCTTGAAAAACCGCTGTGTGGGCCTGAATATGGCCGATATTATGTATGTGGGTATTCCTCGGCGTTTAAGTTCGGTCAGATAATTTCCCCAGAATTCATATTTCACGAATATGGCCATACGCGGCGAGGCTTCGTCAAGGAAGCGCTTCACAAGGTGCGGCATATCGAATGGCAGGTACACCACGGCCACTTTGGGATTGTAGTTGCACCGTACTTCGTAGCCCGACGGCGAAAAGAAACTTACGAGAATCTTTTTGTCGGGGTATTTTTGCAGAAGTCTTTCTATTATCGGACGAGCCTGCTCGAATTCTCCGAGCGAGGCTGCGTGGAACCATACGTCGAAGCCTTCGGGCGCCAGTGCGCTTCTGAAACGGCGCAGGCGCTCGAAAGTTTCTTTTTGTCCGTCGAGCATATGGCGGACTTTGGCTGAGCCTATGGCGGCTATATGCGCCGCTCCGATGTAAAGTCCTATGCCGGCGTTATATGCTGGATTCATTCAGCAGGTTGGATTCGTTCTACGGCGGCTTTGATGCGGGCGATAGTTTCGTCCTTGCCTATAAGTTCTGTTATGTCGAACATGTGGGGACCCTTGCATTCGCCTACAACAGCAAGGCGGAATGCGTTCATAACATTGCCGAGGTGGTAGCCGTTCTGCTCTATCCATGCGAGCACGCGCGGTTCGAGTTCGGCCGATACAAACGACGGTTCAGCCGCAAGAAGTTCCGCCAAAGCTGTCATGATTGCCGGCATTTCGGCGCTCCAACGTTTTTTCACGGCCTTGGGGTCGTATTCTGTCGGTGCTGCAAAGAAGAAGCGGGCGTTGTCCCAAAGGTCGCTTACAAAATTGATGCGGCTTTTCACCATTCCGGCAGCAGCTGCTATGTAGCTGTCGGAGAATGCAGCCGGGTCAATTTCGTGGGCTTTGAGTACCGGCTTGAACAGCTCGGCAAGTTCTGTGTCGGGTATGTTTTGCAGATATGTGTGGTTGAACCATTTGCCTTTGTCGAATGCGAATTTGGCACCCGAACGCGAGCAGTGGTCGAACGAGAATTTGGCAATAAGTTCGTCGATACCCATCACTTCGGTGTCGTCGCCCGGATTCCAGCCGAGCAACGCAAGGAAGTTGACCACGGCCTGCGGCAGGTAGCCGCTTTCGCGGTATCCGCGCGATGTTTCGCCGCTCTTGGGGTCGTGCCATTCGAGGGGGAACACGGGGAAGCCGAGGCGGTCGCCGTCGCGTTTGCTGAGTTTGCCCTTGCCGTCGGGTTTGAGTAGCAGCGGTAGGTGCACGAATTCGGGCGCGGTGTCAGCCCAGCCGAAAGCCTCGTAGAGCAGCACGTGCAGGGGAGCGGAAGGAAGCCATTCTTCGCCTCGGATAACGTGCGAAATCTTCATCAGGTGGTCGTCGACGATATTGGCCAGATGGTATGTGGGCAGGTCGTCGGCGCTTTTGTAAAGCACCTTGTCGTCAAGAATGTCACTCTTTATGGTCACAAGCCCGCGAAGCATGTCGTGTACCTCCACGTCGCGGCCCGGCTCTATTTTGAAGCGAACCACGTACTGGTTTCCGGCGTCGATAAGCGCCTGCACCTCTTCTGCCGGCATCGACAGGGAGTTGCGCATCGACATGCGAGTCGATGCATCGTACTGGAAGTTTGGTATCTCGGCGCGTTTGGCCTCAAGCTCGGCGGGTGTGTCGAATGCTATGTATGCCTTGCCTGCATCGAGAAGCATTTTTACGTGTTCGCGATATATGTCGCGGCGTTCGCTCTGCTTGTATGGTCCGTACGGGCCGCCTTCGCGCACACCTTCGTCTATGCCTATTCCGAGCCACGCAAGAGCCTCGTTGATATAGTCTTCGGCTCCCGGAACGAAACGCTGGGAGTCGGTATCTTCGATTCGGAGAATCATCTTGCCGCCATGCTGACGGGCGAAAAGATAGTTGTAAAGGGCTGTGCGGACACCGCCTATGTGAAGCGGGCCCGTGGGCGAGGGGGCGAAGCGCACGCGCACTTCTCTATTTTGAGTCGACATTGCTATCGTATGATGGGTTTTGTTAAACAGTCGCAAAAATACGAAATAATCCGCTTAAATGCAAAAAGCCCGTCATCTGCCGGCTCAGAAATAATAGCCGAGGCTGAGAGCCACGATGTTGCGGTGTATGCGCACTTTTTTGTCCCGGTTGCCGAATTTTGCGAGTGGTGTGATGCCCACTCCGCCGCTGATTCCTATCTGGTAGTTGTCGGCTATGTTGAAGCTGAGGCCGAAGCCCCACATTACGTCTACATGTTTCCACCCGTGGTCGAAAAGATTTATGGTCTTGCGGGGTAGTGGAGGGTCGAGGGCGAAATTGGGGTCAAGATTCTGCCGGGCGCTTATGTTGAAGTTTACAGCCGGACCGGTGTATAGCCCTATGCGTAGCATGTCGGTGGGCTGGAAGCTATAGCCGAAGTAGAGCGGCACCCGCATACCGTATATCTGGGCAGAACCGTCGAACAAATAGTTGTCATCGAAGCGTATAAGCTCTTTAGAACTCATGGCGGAGTACGTGAACAGCACTCCCGGCTCGAAGTACAGACCTTTGTATACCGGCAGTGTGTATACAGGGCCTATGGAGAGTCCCGCTCCGGTTTTATACATGTCGGAAGCACCCGATGGTATTGTTATTTCCATCGAGGCGCGCACCCCGAGGCCGGGCTGCAACTTTTGGGCGCATACCGCCTGGACGGCGGAAAACGCAAGCACCAGTAGGAGTAGATATTTGCGTGGCATAATCCTGAGTATTTACATAGAGAAAACAATCAGCTTGCCTTATAGTTTATTGGGCCACTCTCTTAAAATAGAAAAACCTCCGCACGCGTGCGGAGGTTTTTGCTGTATATGGTTTTGCCCCGAATTATATCCAGCGGGTGAACGCGAAGTCCTGACGGTGGGGGAGTTCGGCGTTCTTGGGATAGAGGCGGAAGCCGTAGCGGAATACACCGGCATCGTGGATCTTGGTCTTCAGCTCGTAGGTAACTATGTTGCCGTCTACCTTGGCAACGCTGAACTCGTCGGTGCGGGCAAGTGATTCCTGTCCGTCCTGCTGGCGGTAAACCACCATTTCGAGGCCGAGGTCGCGACCGATACCGTTGGTGTCGACAGTTACTTCCACGCGGAAAGGCTCGCCGGTAACACCTGCTGCGAGTTCGCCGCTATGGCGCACGTCGAGAACCTTTATGCCGTCCCATGCTGCGGCAATGTGTTCTTTCCATGCAGCGATATTCTTGGCGATAGCGAAGTTGTCGGCGCTGAGGCGGCTGCTGCGGGCTGCTTCCTTGGAGTAGAAACGGTCTATATAGTCGTCGATCATACGCTTCATAGTGAAGTGGGGAGCGATGTCGCCGATAGAGCCTTTGATATACTGGATCCACTTGGGCGAATAGCCGGCGGAGTTCTTCTCGAAGTACAGAGGTATGATTTCGTTTTCGAGCATCGAGTAGATAGTGGCAGCGTCGAGTTTGTCCTGCTGCGACTGGTCGGTGTATGTGCGCTTGTCGGTAAGTGCCCAGCCTGCGTGTTCGTTGAAGCGGTAGCCTTCGTACCACCAGCCGTCGAGTACCGAGAAGTTGAGCACGCCGTTCATTTCGGCCTTTTCGCCCGATGTGCCCGATGCCTCGAGCGGACGGGTCGGGGTGTTCAGCCAGATGTCGACGCCGGTCACGAGGCGCTTGGCCACAATCATATTGTAGTCCTCGAGGAATATTATCTTTCCGAGGAACTGGGGCATGCGCGATATTTCGGTGATGCGCTTGATAAGGCCTTGGCCGGCGCCGTCGGCGGGGTGAGCCTTGCCCGCGAAGATAAACTGAACGGGGAACTTCTCGTTGTTTACGATGCGTGCGAGGCGGTCGAGGTCGGTAAAGAGAAGGTGGGCGCGCTTGTAGGTGGCGAAGCGGCGTGCGAAACCGATTATGAGAGCGTTGGGGTTGATTTTGTCAACGATGTTCATCACAGCGGAGGGATCACCCTGATTGGCAAGCCATTTCTCCTTGAAATCGCGGCGTACAAAGTTTACGAATTTGTTCTTGAGAGCCACTCGCATATTCCATATTTCCTCGTCGGGAACGTTGAATATGCCCTTCCATGCCTCGGGATCGCTCTGGCGTTCAAATACCTGCGAGCCGAGAACGTTGTTGTAGAACTCTTTCCATTCCGATGCTGCCCAAGTCGGCATATGGACACCGTTGGTCACATAGCCCACATGGCTTTCTTCCCATGTGTAGCCTTTCCATATGCCGGCGAACATTTTCTTGGATACCTCGCCGTGGAGCCAGCTTACGCCGTTGGCTTCCTGACAGGTGTTGAGCGCGAACACGCTCATGGAGAAACGTTCATTGGTGTCGGGGTTTTCACGGCCCATATTCATAAGGTCGTTCCAGCTTATGCCGAGTTTGGCGGGATATTCGCCCATATACTTGCCGAAGAGGCCTTCGTCGAAGTAGTCGTGGCCGGCGGGCACAGGGGTGTGCACGGTGTAGAGCGACGATGCGCGTACAAGCTCGAGAGCCACGTTGAAGCTGAGGCCGTCTTTCTGCACGTAGTCTACGAGGCGCTGCAGGTTGAGAAGCGCTGCATGGCCTTCGTTGGCGTGGTAGAGCTGGCTGTTGACGCCGAGTTTCTGGAGCATCAGCACGCCGCCGATACCGAGAAGATATTCCTGCTTGATGCGGTTTTCCCAGTCGCCGCCATAGAGCTTGTGGGTGATAGGACGGTCAAATTCGCTGTTCATGTCGAAGTCGGTGTCCATCAGGTAGAGCTTCATACGGCCTACGTTCACACGCCATACGTGGGAGTAGATGATGCGGCCGGGGTAGGGCACTTCGAGAATCATCGGACGTCCGTCTTTCTCGAGTACCTGCTCTATGGGCAGCTGGTTGAAGTTCTGAGGCTCGTAGTTGGCTATCTGCTGGCCGTCGACAGAGAGTGTCTGGGTGAAGTAGCCGTAGCGGTAGAGGAAGCCTACTGCGGTCATGTCCACGCAGCTGTCGGAGGCTTCTTTTATATAGTCGCCGGCAAGCACGCCGAGGCCGCCGGAGTATATCTTGAGGCAGTTGCAAAGACCGTATTCCATCGAGAAATAAGAAACGGAAGGAATGTCTTTGCGCATGGGCTTGGCCATGTATGCCTTGAAATCGGCATATACTTGTTTCACGCGTGCCATCATAGCCTCGTCGGCAATGATTTCAGCGATACGATCCGACGACAGCTGCTGCAGGAGCATTACAGGGTTTTCGCCGGTTTTGCGCCATAGGTCGGAGTTGAGTGAGCGGAAGAGGTTCTTTGCCTCGCTGTTCCATACCCACCAAAGGTTTTTTGCAAGCTCATCGAGAGGCTTGAGCTGCGCGGGAAGCTCTGCTTTGACGGTTATGTCGCGCCAAATCGGAGCGTTGGTGTTGCTTACAGGAAGTTTCATATACTGTATTTGGTAATTCGCGTTTTGTAAAGAGTTATTTTGAGATACGGCTGTCGCGGTTTGACAGTGCTTGGCAGTATGCCGTGTCGTAAGGGGCGATAAAGGTCGACCATTGTGCTTGTGCTGCTGTTTCGGCGGCAGCCTTGCGTATTTGTTCCGTTGTTGACGGCCCTGCCGTGATAAGGTCGCGCAGGGCTTCCACGATACGGTTTTTCACATCGTCATAGTTGCTGTCGGTGCGGTGTAGCACGTCGACGCCGTAGGTAGAGAACGAAGCGGGACTGAAGTTCTCGAGAACCCACATGCCGAATCCGGCAAGGTCGGTGGTGACGGTGGGCACTCCGAAGGCTATGCTTTCGAGAGGGGTATATCCCCACGGTTCGTAATATGAGGCGAATACCGTGGCGTCAAGACCCGGCAGGAGCTGGTAGTACGACAGGTTGAAGATGCCGTCGGCTCCGTCGAGGTAGCAAGGCACGTATATCGCCTTTATCCGTGACGACGCGTCGTTGGAAAAACCGATTTCGTGCAGGCGTCGGTTCACTGGGTCTTCGTTGTAGTTGTTCAGGCAGTGCGTGAGCAGCGGGTCGCCGAGGCGCGAGTGCTCGCCCATGGTGAGGGCGTGCTGCAGGTCGGGGCGCGGGCCTGCCGACCATGCCGGCACGAGGACAAACGACAGCACCTGCTTGTCCGACGGCAGCTTGCCGAGCTCCTGCATAGCGTCCAGATAAAGGTCGATGCCTTTGTTGCGGTACTCGCAGCGGCCGGATGTGGCTACAATGAATGTGTCGTCGGGCAGTTGTACACCCGTAAGGGTTCGTGCTACTTCGAGCATGCGCTCGCGAGCCTGATTGCGTGCTGCGGAATATTTGCTTTTTGCCGGCACAAAATTAAGCTCGAAGCCGTTTGGGGTCACCACGTCGGGCTTTTTGTCGAGCAGCTGCTCTGCCTCTGCGGCGGTTACGTCGCTCACGGTGGTGAAGCAGTCGGCGTTCCACGCGGCGGCTTTCTCAAGCGAGTGTTTCGACTCCATGTTGAGTTCTGCTGCCATCTGGTCGCCGTTGTAGTTGGCGAGCTGGTCGTAGAGAGGCTTGCCGTTGCCGCATATGCTTCGGCCTATGCTTGTGGCGTGGGTGGTGAACACTGTGGCCACCTCCGGCATGTCTGCCTTGAGCTGAAGAAGACCCATCGCGGTGGTCCATTCGTCGAAATGGGCAACAACCTTTTCGGGATCGGTCTTTGTGGAGCTGATTATGCTTTCAATCACTAAGGCTGCGGCACGCGCGAAAGCGCACCCTTCGTCATAGTCGCCATAGGCGTGTAGCGAATCGACATGGAATAGTTCCCACATACGGGAGTATGCGGCGTCTTTGCTCGCATACATGCCGTCGAACTTCACAAGCACGGCGATTGGCTTTCCGGGCACGTCCCAGCGTCCGATACGGACAGAAACACCTTCCGGAAGCATAACCTTCTGAATCCAACGGCGCATTATACGGTCGGATTCTATGAAATATGGTGATGGGTTCTCGGCCGACCATACGTCGGGGCCGATGAATATGAGATTATCGTTGAAATGGGCTTTCAGAGTCTTGGCCTTGCTGGAGAGCACGGTATAGATTCCTCCTACTTTGTTGCAGACCTCCCAACTCGTTTCGAATAGCAAATCTATTTCTTGGCGACAATTATCCATAATGGAACAAAAGTATTTGAGGGCGCAAAGATAGCTAATATTTCCGAAATAAGCAAGTTCATACACAAATAGCCCCTATGGGTAAAAGCCAAGAAGGCCGGAGAATGCGCAAAAAAAGAGAGAATGATTCATTAGGCGAACCATTCTCTCTTTTTGTGTGGCTGTATGCTGTGTTTAGGCAGGCATAAGCTCACGCATCTGCAGTGCGAGTTTTTTTGCCGCGTCTGCTGCTGCCTGGGCGAAATCAGAGTCGGACGAAGCGTAGATGATTCCGCGACTGCTGTTTACGAGCAATCCGCATTCGTCGATAAAGCCGTGGCGAACCACTTCTTCGAGGCTGCCACCCTGAGCGCCCACGCCGGGAACGAGCAGGAAGTGGCGCGGAGCCACGGCGCGAACGGCGTCGAGGTGCTCGGCCTGTGTGGCGCCCACAACGTACATCGTGTCGATAGGGCTGCCCCAGTGGCGCGAACGGCGTATCACGCGCTCGAACATAGGCACGCCCTTGCTGTCGGTAACCATCTCGAAATCGGAGGCCGAAGCATTCGACGTAAGCGCGAGGATTATCGACCACTTGTCCTTGTATGCGAGGAAGGGCTTCACGGAGTCCTCGCCCATATAAGGCGCGAGGGTCACGGCGTCGAAGTCCATCGTTTCAAAGAACGTGCGGGCATATAGTGCCGCAGTGTTTCCTATGTCGCCGCGTTTTGCGTCGGCTATTATGAACTGGTCGGGATATTTGGCGCGTATGTATTTTACTGTTTCGTCGAGTACGGCGAGTCCTTCAGCTCCAAGGCATTCAAAAAAAGCAAGGTTGGGTTTGTAGGCCACGCAGTAGGGGGCTGTGGCGTCGATAATGGCTTTGTTGAAAGCCAGTACACGCTCGGCAGGGCTTCCCTGGAGGCATTCGGGCAGTTTTTTCACGTCGGGGTCGAGGCCCACGCATAGGAACGAGCCTTTGCGGAAAATGTTTTCAACGAGGTCTGTGCGTTTCATATTGGTTATTTGCGGAAAATATATCCTTTGAGGTTAATACGTACTTTTTTATTGGTCGATGCCGTGTCGGTATCGGGGTATATCATAGCCGACGATAGTACGAAGATTGCGTCTTGTGTGCCGTCTACAGTGCATTGCAGCGGTTTGTTGCATAGTTCTTCGCTATATTGAGTGATACTGTCGACAGGGATGTTCACATTCAGGCTGTCGATGGCGATTTTGGCGTAGCCGTTTGAATCAACCACGGCGTTATGTGTACTGTGGTTTTCGTAATGATACACAGAGGTGTATCCTTGCGGTATCCGGATTGCCTGATTGGTGCCGATTGTCGTATATGGGTTCGTCACAACATCGGTGTCGGGCAATAATTGCCACTCATATATCCGGGAATCCGACTTTACGATGTCTGCTACAAGATTGTGGTCGTCCCAGTCGTCGAGGTAAGCTATTTTGGAGGCGATGTCCGTGCCCTGTTTTGCCGGCATTTCGGCAATCGCGTTTTTCAGCTCGGTTACAGTCATAGGACGGTTGTGGCCGTCGAGAGCGCGAATCACGCTGGTGCGTATAGCCGTGTTGGCTATTGTGCTCACGTTGAGTCCCGGTATTATGGATATGGCCACGAAAGCGGCCGCGAAACTTATGGCCACAGAGTTGAGGTTGGCGCGGCTGCCCCTGATTATGATATACGCCACTATGGCGTATGCCCAGATGTTGAATGCGGCCACATAGAGGCGCGACGCCGTGGGGCCGTACTCGCCCAGACGGTAGCACAGTCCTACGCTCATCAGCACGAGCAGGGGGATAAGCAATGGCGGCAGCAGGCGCCGGGCTATGGAAGCAATTTTGAAAGAGTTGCTGCCGTCGTTTTCGAGCGTGTATGCCTGCAGGCCGTAGATTACCGCGAGGACCACCGTTGTCAGCCCTGTCACCATGTACGATATCTGGCCGTTGGGCAGGGTGAATGTCAGCAATATTTTGGCGGCATATACATACAAAATTGCGGTGTATATTGCGGCAAGCGGCAGCAGCACATACTTGCAAGCGCCGGGTATGAATGCCGGGAATGGTATTTGACTAAGGCGCGCGGTCGCTCCGGGCGAGGGCACGAGGCCGAGGTAGAGCAGTACTGGTACGGTGTATGAGAATACGGAGAGGAAACAGGTGGTTACCTTCCAGGAGTACAGTCCGAAAAGTATGTCGAAAGTGCCTGTTATTATCATAACGGCGATGGAGAGGACAACGCTGAGGCAGAATGCCATCGCCAGCGAGCCTATTTGGGAGAACGTGTACGTGATGGTGCCGCGACGGGCCATGCCGCGAGCCACCGGTATGAACACTATGGCTACGGCGAGGGCTGTGAAGAGCGCGCCACGTCCTATCTGCGCGGCGGTGTTGCCCCAGCTGCCCGAGAGAACTATGGCGGCGAAGTCAGCGATTACGAGGGCTACGCCGGCAAGTTGGAGCGGTTTGACAAGGCGTCGGTATCCGAGATACTCGGTCCATATGTTGATGGCCAGCGACAACATCTGCCCTAACACGAGGCACCATATGGTTGTGGCCGTCATTATATCGTTGGTATTTACCACCTCGGTGCCCATCAGGCAGAGCCATATGGTGATGGCGAACAGGTAGATCAGCGGCAGCGGAAAACGCCGGGCTATGAGTTTCAGATGTTTCTTTAATGCGTCAGGAGAAAGGAGGCGCCTGAGGCCGCGCCGGCCGGGAGGTTTCATAATTCGGAGGCTTTTAGTTTTTCTGCATTTTCAGCGATTATAAGGTGGTCTATCACATCTTGAATGTCGCCGTCGACAAAGGCCTGCAGGTTGTAGACGGTATAGTTTATACGGTGGTCGGTGATGCGGCCCTGCGGATAGTTGTAGGTGCGGATTTTTGCAGAGCGGTCGCCGGTGCTCACCATAGTCTTGCGGCGCGAGGCGATGTCGTCGATGTATTTCTGATGCTCTTTGTCGTAAATGAATGTGCGCAGGCGGCTCAGGGCGCGTTCTTTGTTCTTAGGCTGGTCGCGCGTTTCGGTACATTCTATCAGAATTTCTTCCGACACACCTGTGTTGGGGTTTCTCCACATATACCTCAGGCGCACGCCCGATTCAACCTTGTTGACATTCTGGCCTCCGGCTCCTCCCGAGCGGAAGGTGTCCCATTTGATTTCGCCTTCGTTTATTTCAACATCGAAAGGCTCGGCCTCGGGCAGCACGGCAACTGTGGCTGCCGATGTGTGCACGCGTCCCTGCGTTTCGGTGGCAGGCACGCGCTGCACGCGGTGCACGCCGCTCTCGTATTTCAGCACACCGTACACTCCATCGCCCGATACCGACAGCACGACTTCCTTGAAGCCGCCTGCCGCGCCTTCGCTCGCCGAAGTTATGGCCACGTTCCAACCCTTGCTTTCGCAATATTTGAGGTACATCTTGCACAGGTCGCCTGCGAATATGGCCGCTTCGTCGCCGCCGGTGCCGCCGCGGATTTCGAGTATGGCGTTTTTGCTGTCCTCGGGGTCGGCGGGGATAAGCAGCAGCTTTATCTCCTCTTCGAGCGCCGGTATTGCCTCGGAGGCGCTGTCGAGTTGCTCTTTGGCCATTTCGCGCATTTCGGGGTCGTTTTCTGTTGCCAGAATCGCTTTTGCCTCGTCGACATTGGCTGTCAGCTCTCTGTATCGCCGCGTGGAGGCCGTGAGCTTTTCAAGGTCTTTGTATTCCTTGGAAAGGCGCACGTAGCGCTTCATGTCGGCGATAACGGCGGGGTCGGTTATCAGGGTGCTTACTTCTTCAAATCGAGCCTCGATGCCGTCGAGGCGTTGTAGCAGAGATATGTCGGCCATAATGTATGATTGGTGTTTAGCGCGAAGTTACTAATTTATTTTTGAAAAAAAGAGGCGAGGTGGTCGTATAGCACGTGGAGTGGAAGCCCCATCACGTTGTAGAAGCTTCCTTCGATTCTTGATATTCCCATGGCTCCGATCCATTCCTGCACGCCGTAGGCTCCGGCTTTGTCGAAGGGACGGTAGCGGTCAACGTAATTCTCGATGCGCTCCTGCGGCAGGCGGGCGAAGTGCACGTCGGTCGACACGCTGAACGTGTCGGAGCGTTTGCCCGACAGCGACGAGAGCGTCACGCCGGTCACCACAGTGTGGGTCGAGTCCGACAGCAAGCGCAGCATTTCGATGGCTTCGTCACGGCCCGACGGCTTTCCGAGAATTCTTCCGGCGGCTATCACAATGGTGTCGGCGGTAATCATAAGGTCTTTGTCGCGTAGCCTGTCGACATAAGCGTCGGCCTTCAGGCGAGAAAGGAAGGCCGGCACTTCCTCCGGGGGGAGCGTGGCGGGATATTCTTCCTTGACGTCGGTGAGCCTCACAGTTTCAAAATGAGGCACTATCATACCTAAAAGCTGCCTGCGCCGTGGTGAGGCAGATGCCAGCAGCACGCGTATGTCGGCGTATTCGGGAGCCGGCAGTGGTGGCAGTACGGAACAGTCGTTATCGAACAGCATAGCCTACCAACCGAATGCGTGGGTGTCTTTCAGCCAGAGTCCCTTGGCCTTCAATATCTCTTCGAGCAGTTCGCGGCCTACGCCGTAGCCTCCGTCGGCCGACGATACGAACGTGGCAGCTTCCTTCACCTCTATGGCAGCGTCGCGCGGTGCCACCGAGAGTCCTACGGCAGCCATGGGCGGCAGGTCGGGTATGTCGTCGCCGGCATATGCCACCTCTTCGGGCTGCAGGCCGTTGTCCTCCATCCATTTGCGGAGTATGGGTAGCTTTGCCTTGCATTTGAGGAAGATGTCGGTCATACCTATCAGTCGGAAGCGGGCTTCCACCCGAGGATCGTCGGCGCCGCTTATTATGGCAAGGTGCAAACCGCCCTTGACGGCCTGCACCATAGCGTAGCCGTCCTTTAGGTTGGCCATTCGTTCGGGTATTCCGTCGACGGACATAGGCACTGTCGAAGGCGACAGAACACCGTCAACATCGAATACCACTGCCTTTATTTTTGTCAAATCATAGTTGATTTTGCTCATAAGGTATATTGTGCTGTGACATGATTAGTTGGGATAGCGCGCGATATGTCGGGCGAAATTCCTCGGGAAGTTCTTCGAGCTGCTTTTTCATCACGGCTATGTCGCCGCGCACGGCGGGACCTGTCTGCGCGGCGTACGCGCCTATTTCCGCGGCTTTGGCAAGTGTCTGGTTCAGGAGCGGCACGGCTACGTCGCGGCTGAATCCGGCGTTGTCCAGAATGGTCTGCACAACGCCGATTATGGTGTTGGTGAAGTTCGAGGTAAACACTCCCGCGATGTGGAGCTGCTGCCGGTGGGCGGCGTCGGCGAAATGTACCGAGCGCGATAGCTTGCGGGCAAGTGAGGCAAGTATCTCTGCCTCTTGCTCAGTAGCTCCCTCTATAAAGAAAGGCACGCAGCCGAGGTCGGTAGCGTAGCCTTTGGTAAATGTCTGGAAGGGATAAAAAATGCCGTTGCGGGCAGAAACAGGCGCGAGCCGTTCTTTGGCCAAAGTGCCCGAGGTAAGGGCGACAACGGTGTTGGGTGGCATGGGGCCTATGGCGGCGGTTACGTCGTCGATGGCCTTGTCGGCAACCGACACTATCAGTATGTCGGGAGCGAACGATGCCAGATCGCCATATCGGCAGGCTGCCGTGGTGGCAGCTCCGAGATTTTCGGCATTCGACGGATTTCGGCTTGCCACAGCCACAAGCTCGTAGCCGTCGGCTGTGGCTATTCCTGCGGCGAGATGAGCGGCAACGTTGCCGGCTCCGGCTATGGCAACGCGTATCGCCTCCATCAGTCAGCCTGTTCGGGTTTCCAAGTGCCGATGTGTACCTTTTCCCACATAAGTTTTGCGGGATCCACGGGCCGGCGTGTTTCGTCGGGGTAGCCGAAGGTCATAATACATTCTACGACCATGTGCCGGGGGATTCCGAGGATATCGCGCACGATGTCTTCCGACGGCTCGCCGTCGGCGGCAAAGCGTCCGCGTACCTGCACCCAGCAGGATCCTACGCCGAGAGCGGCAGCCTGAAGGTGCATCAGTATCGCAGCCGCCGTGGCGTCTTCGATATAAGCCTCGCTTTTTTCAGGGTCTGCGGTCACTACTACGGCCATTCTGGCGTTTTTTACCGATGCTGCGTAATTGGGCTTGCATTCCGACAGGCGGCCGAGCACTTCCGGTTCTTCCACCACCACGAACTGCCAGGAGCGGGCATTTTTCGATGAGGGGGAGAGCAGGGCGGCTTCGAGAATTGCTTTTACCTTGTCGGCTTCGATGGGGGTGTCGGTATATCTGCGTATACTATGGCGCGTAAGGAGCAAATCGTGGAAATTTTCCATAATGTTGTAATTTTTAGTGGGGGTTGGACAAGCCGCTAATTACGGCATATCCATGCCGAGGGAAACGCGGCATAGAGGCTGTCGGCGCGTGCTATGTCCTTGACACCGTTTATGGTGTTGGCGCTTGCGGCATATACCCTGTAGCGACCGTCTTTTTCAAGCAGGTTGAGCTTGTGGCTGGGGTAACTGTCGATAAACACGTTTGCTTCGGCATCGGACGCGAGCGAAGCCACTACAAGGCAATAACGACCCGGAGTGTCCGAAAGTTCGGCAGACAGGGGGGCAGCGTCCTTTTCCTTGGGCTCCACTATGCTCATTCCGTCGGCAGGTGTGTTGAGTATCAGCACGAGGGCGTGCTCTCGTTCGGAGGGCCGCTCAAAGCCGGTCACATTCACCTCGTCTGCGGCAAGACGCTCTATGCCCATCGAGGCCATCTGGGGCTCGGCACTTCTGCGACGGGGTATTTGTGACGCCACAAAGGCTATGAGAGCCAAAAGGGCTATCGCCGCGGCGCTGCTCGCAGTGCGATGCAGCGAGCGTATGAACGATGTGTGTTCAGGAGTGTCGGTGCGGCTTTCGGCCGGTGTCGTTTCGGCTTTTGCGGGAGCTATTTCCTGCAATTCGAGCGGTTTTAGCCAACCAAGAGCCTGCGCTCCGCCAAATGCCTGCGTGCGCTTGAATGTCAGATTGTCGCCGTCGGCTTCAAGCCGGCCGAGTGTGCCAAGCTGTGCGTAGCCTGCAGAAGCTATCGCACGGCGCATATCGTCTACATCAGCCGCGATGATGCGGTCGCATTCTTCGGCGCTACAGCCTGTGGCGCGTGCCATTGAAGCGGCAAGCTCGACGTCGTTTTCCGAGTCAATATCAGTGCTGAAAGAGATTTCGCACGACGGAGGCGTTATGCCCCAAGCGTTTAGCTTAGCTGCAGATGTGTGGCGCAAGAATGTGCCAAGTCCCGGCACAATCACATAATTGTGTTCGAGAAGCAGGTGCTCTATATGTCGTGCTGTTCTATTCAAATATTCCGTGCGATGTGCGGATTAGACGTATTTGGCTACAAAGGTACGAAAAAAAAACGACCTAATGGAGGGACGCTGAAAAAATCATTAAAATTATTTTACGCGCTTCAATGATATTCTTGACACAATGTCGAGTGCCGACGTTATGCTGTCGAGGCTTGTGCGAAGCAGTCCGTCGGAGCCGTCCGGGCTTGAATGGCCTATTGGTTTCAGCTCTATGATTTCAGAACTGTCTTCGGCAAATATCGGCGCGCGATATACTATGGCGGGCTGGCCGCTTCCTTCCTTGCCTCCGCTGTATGAGGGAGTGCCGGGCAGCGCGTCTTCTGTGTAATATTGGTTGAAATCGGCTGAATGGTTTATCTCCGCGTATACGATTGCCGGTGACTGTCCCCGGGCGAAGCGGGCAGTGAAACTGCCGTGCGGAGTCGCTCCCGTCGCTGCTTCGGGTGCGTCGGCCGTAGGCATATAGAGGCTGTCCGAGGCAGCTATGCCGCGCCGGTGCGACCACAGCGGAAGAGCTTCGGGGCGCCGTGCGCCTTCGGCCATGCGCCACCCCTGCGTCGCCGAGCGTTCGGTAACATAGACTGTGCTCAGGAAGTTGCCGCAGGTGTCTTCAAGCCATATTGCCATTTGCGGCTCGTTTTCTATAGGTATAAAGCCCATGGCGTAAAAGGTATGGTGCCATGCTTCTCCGGGTTCGATGCTTACCTCGTAGTCGCCGATGCCGTAACTCATATTCTGCCCGTTTTTCCCGCAGGCAGACAGTAGCGTGGCGGCAATTATGCCAAGCGCCAAAATTGTAAATATAAGTCGATTCATCTGCGTAACAGCTAAATTATGCGTAAATATACATAATTTCTATGGAATAATCCGAATAATCCAAGTTAATGACAAAAGCCCGGGGAATGCCGGGCTTTTGATATTAAGGGATAACGTTAGTGTTATTTTGAGCTTTTTTTGCGCCAGAGCGCTGTCATGTCTTCAAGGGTCTTTCCTTTTGTTTCGGGCACGAGGCGGTATACGAACCATGCGGCCACGATGCAGATAAGGCCGTAGAGCGCGTATGCGAACATATGGCCGAACTTATCGCCCATCGAGCCGAGGCTCATATTGTACATCGGCACGAAGGTGCTCGAAACAATGAAGTTGAATATCCACTGGAAAGCCACGGCGATGGCCACAGCGGCGCTTCGGATAGTGTTGGGGAATATCTCGGAGATAAGTACCCAGCATATCGGGCCCCAGGAGAACATAAACGAGGCCGAATATACCATGATACATACCACCGGCACAAGCGGGTTGACTTCCACAATGTTGGAAAGAGCCACGCCGAGCGCTCCGATAGCCATGCCGATAGAACCCCATATGAGCAGGGGTTTGCGGCCAAGCTTTTCAACGGTGAATACGGCAACAAGGGTGAAAACGATGTTGACAATACCCATTATCACGGTCTGCACCATCGGGTTGCCCATTCCCATTGAGTCGAATATGCGGGGAGCATAGTAGAGCACGGCGTTGATTCCGACAGCCTGCTGGAATACCGACAGCATCACTCCCACGAAGATAACCATGATTCCGAAAGAGAACAGGCGTTCTGATTTTACTGTCACGGTTTCTTTGATCTGGCGCAGTATAGCGTCGGCGGCTTTCTTTCCGTTGATGCGCGACAGGATTGCCAAGGCGCGGGAGTCGTTGTCGTTCAGCGCGAGATATCTCGGCGACTCAGGCACGAAGCAGACGAGTATCGTGAACACGGCGGCCACGTAGGCCTCGCTGCCGAACATATAGCGCCATCCGGTGGAGATGGTCCATAGGTCGGACGAGGGGTGGACGGCATAGAGCGTTTCGCCTATTTTCTCGATTACTGGATTGGTGTGCTCGCCGAGAATCAGGAAGTTGACGAAGTACACAACGAGCTGGCCGAAAATGATGGCGAACTGGTTCCACGACACGAGCGTGCCGCGAAGGTTGCTCGGCGCCACCTCGGCTATGTACATGGGGCATATCGCCGAGGCAAGGCCGACGCCCACGCCACCGATGATGCGATAGACATTGAATGCCACCAGCAGATCGAGCGACGGCTTGCCATAGGCGAAGAAGAAAAATTCAGGATAATACGAACCGATAGCCGACACAAGGAACAGCACTCCGGCGCAGATAAGGGTGGGCTTGCGGCCTAGACGGGCGGCGAACCAGCCCGACAAGGCGCTTCCGAGAATACAGCCGAGCAGGGCGCTGCTCGACGTGATGCCGTGTATGGCATCGGTGTACACGAAGTCGGTGGCGCCGAGGAAAAAGGCCTGCAGGCCTTTTTCCGCACCGGAAATCACCGCTGTGTCATACCCGAAGAGCAGTCCGCCGAGTACGGCCACTGCCACTATCGAGAACAGGTATAGCTTGCTGCCTTTGTCGTTTCCCACGGCAGCTTAGCAATACATGTTTACAATCGCTTCGTAAAGCTCCTGTTTGCCGGAGGTAGCGGCGGGTTCGCCGTGAGCCTTGGCGTAGTCCACGAGGTCGGTAAGCGACATGGCGCCTTCTTCAAATGCCTTGCCTTCGCCGCCGTCGAACGATGCGTAGCGGTCGGCGAGCATCTTCTTGTAGGGCGATTTCTCGAGGATTTCGGCAGCGCTGAGCAGGGCGCGGGCCATGGCGTCCATACCTGCGATATGGGCAATGAATATGTCTTCGAGGTCGGTGGAGTTACGGCGAGTCTTGGCGTCGAAGTTGGTGCCGCCGTTGCCGAGTCCGCCGTTGCGTATAATCTGCATCATGGCCTGGGTAAGCTCGAAGTTGTCGATGGGGAACTGGTCGGTGTCCCAGCCGTTCTGATAGTCGCCGCGGTTGGCG
>ERZ778516.1264-NODE-1264-length-19608-cov-4.703268_pt1 | contig 19608 bp, 17 predicted proteins | sample MGYA00510342_ERZ778516 | MGnify/ENA primary metagenome ERZ778516 (study PRJEB29527, sample SAMN07138961) | mouse gut metagenome | material: feces | host: mouse | place: China:Nanjing | collected 2016-01-25 ... | reverse complement strand
TTACGATAACAGGCAGGGAAAGCATAAATAGTATAACCGCCGCCCATAAATAAGAGCCATGTATTCCTTTTGCGCCTCGCCTGCCTTGATGGAGAAGCATTCGTAGTTGCCTCCGAACAGATTTCCGGTACCAACATATAAAGGCAGGCTGTCAAGGTGGGTTGCCGAAACCTGTATGGGAAGGTTCTCTACCATGAACTGGAGAGCCTTGATGTCGGTTAATTTTTCAGGATTGGTAAAGCGCAGCTCGAAGAGGGACGGCATGTCGACGGAGCCTTTTATCTCAAAGGAACCATCGGCGGCTGTGGACTCAACACGGCTCTGCGACTCGGTGTTGATAAGCTCGATTTTGCTTCCAGCCTTAAGTCCGGGGATCCTGCCTGTGATGGAGAAGCCAGGGGCTGTCTGTGCCACCATAGCTGCGGACGAGAGGAGCGAGATGAGTGTAACGAAGTGTTTCATAAGTAAGATTCTGCTATCTAAGATTGTTTTCAAGGTATACATCTATATCAATAGGACGGTAGGTAGAGCAGACGAGATTGCCTGCGGGATCGATGAGTATGAGACGCGGGATGGTGCTTATGGCATAGGCGCGTGAGGGCTCTTTGACCTGGTCGGGGTTGAGGCGGAGCTGGGTCCACTCCATTTTTTCTTCGGACATTGCCTTGTCCCAGTCAGCCTTTTCCTCGTCGCAGGAGATGCTATAAACGTTGAGCTTGCCGGCATACTGCTCATGAAGCTTGCGCACATGGGGTATAGCCGCACGACATGGGGAGCACCATGATGCCCAGAAGTCGATGAAGGTGTATTTTCCAGGGGTCACATAGCTTGACATCGGGCGAGCCACACCATCGGTGTTGTCGACGTTGAAATCAAAGAATTTCTGTCCGAGGCAATGCTTCATAGCCCTATCCCCTGCCTTGCACACATAGTTAACACGAGCAGTGTCGGGACAAGCATTGACGCTTTCGACCATTGCCTTGATCTCATCTCCGGTGTAGGCGAAAATCTTTGCGAGCTCCTTTACGGTAAGGTATGCCGAGAAGTGATAGGCGGGGTGAGTAGCGATGAAATCACGTCGGGCCGCTGCGAGCCCAGCTTCGGCTTCGTATTTCATTTTATCATATATCGCCATTGTGTCGGGGTGGTTCTTGGTCTCCATCCACTTTCCAGTATGCTTAAGTCCGATAACCTTGACATCCTCTTCAACACCAGCACATTTAGCCAGATACTCAGTAAACTGGTCGTGAGACGCGCTTCCTGAAACTTTCATGAATTTTTCATTGACAACAAACGGATTGGCTTTGACAATGCTGTCGAACGGGAGGGTGTAGGATACATCGATATCGGAATTCTCGACCATTATACGCGAGGATAGAAGGCGATATAAGCCGAAACTTTTGTTGCGGACCTGAGAGAAGGATAACTCGCACATCGAAGGCATATCCACGGAATTGGAGAAGGAGAAGTTTCCGTCGGTGGTGATGACTTCGGCAATCATCTTAGGATCGGCACCATCAACATTCACGAGAGTCACTTTGGTGCTGTCAGCAATCCCGGGGATGAAGCCCTTGATGGTGAAACTGTCACCCGCCATGGCGGGTGACACGATTCCCATAGCAAGCGCACTTACGAAAAACAAATTTGCTAATCGAGTGTTCATAATATTACATTAAAGTATTTAGTGATTTTTACTGCTTCTTGAATCAACGCTGAGCATCGCGGCACCAGCGGACGGATAGAAGGTTGGTGCGATCGGTGGCGTCGCGCCCTACCCTTTCATCGCCGAATACGACCTTGCGGAAATAAGCGGTCTTCTTGAGCCCGGCATCAGGGGCTGTAGTAGAAGTCCAATAGTAGCCATACTCTTTTTCGTGACTTATATTCTTGTCGATCCATCCGTTATTCCTGACTCCTATCATGGCACCGCCGAGGAGCAATCCGATCTGCGGTCCTGAACCCTCAGTCATCAAAGCCTGACCGGCACTGCCACGCATGCCGAAAGAATCCACATCGGCGCTGCCGAGGGTTCTCTCAAGGTTCTTCCAGTCCTCGTCGGTTGGCAATCTCCATCCTTCAGGGACAGAGGCAAGAGCGTCGTCGTAGGTGAGGAGGTTTCCATAGCGAGGCATATACTCGGTCTCAGCATATTCCAACTGGCCGCCAAAGGCGAGTGCGTTACCCCAGTCCTGTTCGTTATCGAACTCATATTCAAGCATTGATGCTCCATTGCGGGCGTTGGAAGTGGTCCATTCAAGGTTTCCGATGCGTACCCATCCGTACTCATTGCCAAGATCGTCGGTCATAGTACCGGAGGCTGACGGAGACACTACCACATCGTCATCATCGCTGCATGAGGCGAACACACACGGAATAACCGCGAGAACCATATATAATAACTTTCTCATAAATAATTCATTCTAAAAATATAGTACGTCAAAACACATATCCTACCGATATGAATGCATCCTTAACGGAATTATACTTGACCATCACCTTGGGATATTCGCCATACATCTCTTCGACCTCTTCAACGGAGTGATCAAACGCAAGGTTGAAAAAGTCGTTGAAGTCGTCGGTGCCGTACATATAGAACATGTCGTAAGCCGGATAGCCCAAATTAAAGAAGCCTATATAACCCAAATTGTATATTAGAGACATATTGATACCATCCCATTCGGGCACGACACTGGATATGTACTTGTTGAGATAGGCACCGGAGAGCTGACGGAACTCTTCAAATTCGGGAGCATTCTGGTACATGCTGCTTACCTTGGTGCTGAGCATGTCCTTGCATACTTCCTTGAAGTACTCCTCAGCTTCGGCATCGGTGGCATCCATTATATCACCGACAGCAATGGCACGGCAGCTCACATTATTGACGGTCTTGATATCCTTTGTCCCATTATAATCAGTCGAAGTAAGAGACTTTGCCACAAGGATGGAGAACGGACGCAACCTCTCACCGAAATGCGGCATAAGATACTTGGTCATAAGTTCAACAGCCCTTGACTTGTCCTGATCGGACTCCAGGAACTCCAATCCGTATTCGATGTACTCATTGTAGGATGTGACGTTGTATCTGAAATCGATCTTATTCTCTTTCCACACATCCTCACCGAAAGCATCCTTGCCTACATATTCCCTTTTGAGGACATCGGAGAACAACAGGTTGACTTTTGTGTCATTGTAGAACTTGCGACGCATATCCGCCTCGGGGCCTATAGCGTCATCGGGGACCTTATAGAAGTTCTCTTCCTGACCAGTTGGCTCAAGGACTTCATCACTATCGGAACATCCTGCAAATGAGAGCCCAATAATCACGCAAAGAGTATATAGAATTGTTTTTTTCATTGTAGGTATTTTTAAGCCATAAAACTGTCAATCATATCACCATTCCCATTCCCAGCCGCTGCCACCTTGGTCACCGCCTTCGGTGTCGGGCTCGGGACGGTCAACACGCACCACCTCACGCCGGGGGCGGTTGTTGTTGCCGATAGAGGGTTGGAACTCCCTGATAGGACGAGGTATGGGCAGGGTGTAGCCTTCGTCGAATTCTTCAAGACGGAACACTTCAGCATAACTGAACTCCTTAAGGCCCCAAGGTCCTGTAGCGGCAAAGTAGCCGTGGGCATGCTCTATGACAGTTGACCATGGATAGGGCTGGCAAACAGTGTAGCGGCGCAGGTCGAACCATCTGTGCCCCTCAAGAATGAACTCACGAGCACGCTCCTCACGGATGAGGTCGATAAGATCATTGCCTGACTGGCTGACAGTGACAGCAGAACGGTAGCGAGTAAGCATAAAAGCCTCAAGTGTGGTACGCGCCAAGTTCTCATTATTGTCAAAAGCGGAAGCCTCGGCGAGTGTAAGATAGGCTTCGGGGGTGCGGAGCAGGAATGTGCTTGAGACATCGGAAACAGTGCTTCGCTTGCTGAACTGCCCATTGCGCTTGAGGAATACCGGCGACACCCCCAAGATCTCGGACTTGCCTATATAAAGCCCGGAACGCAAATCATCGGCGGAATACTTCTGCTCCATCACATCAGAAACGCAGAAATGAGGGGATGTCTGAGAGCCGAAATCGTCAACATTGTCAGAGAAAGCGTCAGCAATCCTGTATCCTCCCATGGAGAAGAGGGTCTCGGGGGATGAGAGATAGACACAATCGTCACCTACAGCCTTGGTGTGGAGGTCGAGAAGACGGCGGTTCTGATCAAGTGTGAGCGAGGCGTAGCGAGCTGCATTCTTCCAGTCCTGCATGTAAAGATACACACGGCTCCTGAACAGAAGGACGGCTGAATAAGTCGCCCTGTGGAGAGTCTTCACAGGGGTGTCCTTAAGAAGAGACTCCGCCTGAGAGAGATCGTCAAGAATCCTTGTGTATGTATCAGCAAGGTTCTCGCGGACATACTCCTGATCCTCCACAAACTCAGTGGTCTTAACAGGGACTCCCGGTGTGGATGCGGCAGTGGAAGGGTCGTAGGGCTTGGCATACATGTTGGCAAGCAGGAAATAGTAGGCGGAGCGGAGGAAGTAAGCCTCACCCTTTACGCGGCGTTTCTGTATCACGTCGTCAGGATCGTTCTCGGGCTGCTCGTCAATAAGGTATATGACCATATTGCACACATTGATGCTGCTATAGAGCTTATTCCAATATTTGTCATCGCCTCCGACATACTTCTTGAGAGGATTGTATCCCATCTCAGCCTGCCATGTGTAATAGGCATACATCGATGAGAGATAACTGTGAGTATCATACTCACTGACATAGGTCTGCTTCATCTCATCTGCCATAAAGTGGAGGCAGTCGATATCATCACCGTTCCTTCCCTGTGCGGACATGGCGGACGGCTGCATGTAGCCGGAACCGAGAAGCACCTCGTCAAGATCCTGCCAGCTCTCAACCTTAGCGAGATCCTGGGAATACTCCTGAAGGAAATCCGAACAGGATGACATGCCAACGGCGGCAAACGCCCCCACGGCAAGACTTAGAATATATTTATTTACAGTTTTCATTGTTGCTGTCGGAATGTAAAGATTAGAATGAGACATTTAATCCGAATGAGAAGCTCGGACGGTCAGAAAGCTGAATGGTGGTGAATCCGCCCTGGGTAGGTGTCTGACCTTTGAGATCCTTGGCACACCATGTGTGAAGGTTATTGCCTGCGGCATGCAGCTCAAGGCGAGAGAGTCCCCATGGAGAGATGAGACGTTCTGGCAGCTCATAGGATATATTGACACTTGCGAGCTTAAGATAGTCGGCACTCACGACACGCAGGTCGCTGTAGTCGTACATGTCCCAATAGCTGTTGGCGATAACATTGATGTAGTCAGAGCCAGAACCTGTGGTGGACCAATGGTTGATATACTTGAAATAACTTGGGTGACCATTGGGGATGATAGCCGGGATATCGGTGTGAAGCTCATCGCCAGGCTGCTGCCAGCGGTCAAGATAATCGCGGCTAAGGTTGAGCTCGGGACGGATCTCGCTTGCGGTGGCAATATTAGCTCCGGAATAGGATTTCGCCGAAGAGCTATACATTCCGAACAGGCGTGTCTTAGCACCGAGACTATAGTTGAATGATGCGGTGACATAAAGACGTTTCCAACGCAGACGAGTGCTGAAGCTGCCTGACATGTACGGCTCACGCGAACCGGTAGCTGAAAGCACGCGGGTGTAGGTGTCGTATTTGCTAAGTCCGATCAGCTCGTCGACATGATCATACCAATCATCGAACATTGGACCACCGTCGATAGGGCTCAGACCGAGATAGCGGTAGGAGTAGAATGTGCCTACAGGCTGTCCCTTCACGATAGCATTACCGTTGAGGAAGTCCTGGAGATTGTAGGACTCACCTGCGGGAAGAGACTCAATGGAGTTGATGACTCTGGAGAAAGAGCCTGAGACACTCCATTGCCAGTAGCGGGTCTGGATAGGGCGTCCGGTGATGCTGACACTGTAGCCGTTGTTGGAGATGTTGCCACCGTTCACCACATAAGAGCTGTAACCGTTGACGGTGGATATGCTCTTGGTCATGAATGCATCCCTTGTGCGCTTGAAATATACGTCGCCTTCAAGTTCCAGACGGTTGTTGAGGAAAGCGATGTCGAATCCGAGATTGACGCTTGTGGTCTTCTCCCACTTTAGATCAGGGTTAGGGTTGCGTGAAACGGTAGATGTGAACTCTCCGAAATAGTCGTCCATGGGACCTTTCTTTATAATCATTACAGGGGACTGGTCGCTGAGCATGTTGCCCTGGAATCCATAGGAAGCCTTAAGGATGAAGCGGTCAATCCACGTCGCCTGCCTGATAAAGCCGAGCTGAGCGGGGTCGAATGACGCAGACACCGACCATATGGGAAGGATTTTGTCGTTAGCCCTGTCGCCGAAATTATTGGAGCCGTCGATACGAGCATTGGCATTAAGGAATATCATGCGACGCCAATTGTAGCTCGCGGTGGCATATGCCGAGATGACATTAGCCTTATTATTTGAGAGCGTGGGAACGTTATTGGAGATCCAAGCCTTGTAGTTGGGATAGTTGTCAAGATTGATACCTGAAACAAAAGTCATGCCACGGTCAGGGAAATATCCTCGGTCGATGCGGTTGTAACCGTCGTAAGTGTTAGAGGATGCTTCAAAACCTATGCCACCACTTATGTTGTGAATCTCATTCTCACCCAGATACCTGTTGGCGTCAAGTTGCAGACGACCGGTCCAGCTGCTGTTACGAGTATTGTTGAATGTGAGCTCTCCGCCCTGAGGCATTACGCTTTCAGCACTCGGTGGCATACCATACTCGCTATCGCGCAGCTCGGCGGCATACCATGTACGGTCGCCCCAGTAGCTATGCATGTCGGTGGAGCTTGTGGTGTAAGAAAATATGGCATTAGCGGAGAGCCAGTCAGTGAAACGGAAACGGAGGTTGGCATTGAGAGAAACAGTTGACTGTTTCTGCTTATTGTAGCTGTTCTCAAGCTCGTTAAGAATATTATAATTGTGTCCGTAAGAGTAACGCTGGAGCTTGCTGTAATAGTAAGGGGAGCCATCGGCATTGAAAGCAGGGATGGCACGGCTCGCGCTGTAGGCATAATCAACAGGATTTATCGACTCCTGATTGTACTGACGCTCGTTGACATTTCCGGTCACACCAAAAGCAGCCGAAAGCCATGGGGCAAAATTGATGTCAAGATTGACCATCGCACTGTAACGGCGGTTGGTGGTGCCCTTGATCACATCATCGTTGTCCATGAATCCGAGAGAAGCGTAGTAGACACCGCGCTCACCACCGCCGCTCACGCTGGCATTGTGCTGCTGGGAGAAGCTGTCGTGGGTGAGGAGGTTGAACCAGTCGGTGTTGACGGTCTCGACATATGCAAGCTCGCTGTTGAACTGCTCCTGAGTAATCTCCTTGTTAAAGAGACGCATCATTAGCCCTTCGTAACCGACCATAGAGGAGTTGGCGTTGTAGACGTAATTGTCGTTCCACAATTCACGGGAGAGCTGTATGCGCTCCTTGGAGTTCATCACGTCGACCGACTTGTCGGAATAGCGTGGACGGATCTTCCAGGTGAATGTGTTGTTGTAGCGTATCTGCGGCTTGCCCTCGCGACCACGCTTTGTGGTGATCACGATCACACCGTTTGCCGCCTTTGTGCCATAGAGGGCTGTGGCGGATGCGTCCTTGAGGATGTCGAGACGCTCGATGTCCTGTGGGTTGAGTCCGGCGATGGCGTTGCCTATACGGTTGACATAGTCAGGGTCGTTGAGGTCCTCGGCCGAGATGGGCACAGGGTCCTGCACTACGATACCGTCGACAACCCAAAGGGGCTCACGGTTGCCGATGATGGAGGATGTGCCGCGGATACGGATCTTGGGTGCAACACCCGTCTCGCCGGAATTGGACATGAACATGAGATCGGGCACCTGACCTTCGAGCATCTGGTCAATAGAAATGGCATCGGGGCGCAGGATATCCTCAGCCTTGATAGAGGTGATGGCACTGGTAGATGCACGTTTATCAATGACCTGATAACCTGTTACCACAACATCTTGAAGCACATTAGTGTCATCCTCAAGCATAATCGAAAGCTCGCCTCCACGCCATGTGACCTCAGCTCGCTTCATGCCTATATAGGAGATTTCAAGGGTTACACTCTTACGTCCTTTTGTCGGTAGAGTAAAAACTCCGTTAAGGTCGGTTGCCGTTGCTGTTTTGGGCGATTTCTTTTCCCATACAGATGCACCAGGAAGAGGTTCTCCGGCAGCATCGAACACAATACCCTTTATTAGGTTAACCTGCTTTATATCAGATTGTTGTGGGGGGGGGACAAATTGCCCTACTGATGTCCCAGAGCCGGCAGCAAACACACCAGGCACTGTCAAAGCAGCCATAGCTACTATAAGACACAGTAATTTCCAAAAAACGTAGGTTCTCATGGAGTGAGAAAATAAAAAAGGTTTATATTATGATTGGTTGACTTATAGAGGCAAATTTAGAAAATAATTCTTAAAGTCGCATAGCTTTAGTAAAGAAAAATTGCATTTTTCGTCCGAATTTAACACCAATGCTATCAAACGATGTTTTTTAACATATTTATATAGCATTCTGACATTAACACAAGCATACAAAAACAGATCAAAAGTAAAATTTTCCAAGAGAGAAAAAACACCACTCCGAAGGCGCATCGCCAATCCGACATATCATAATCTTAAGAATTATTAACTGCGGGAGGCTCCTCCTTATACATATATATAATATATCTTTGCAGTCAAACACGATAATTATCACATTTCACTCTTATGAAACACAGCCTCAGTTCAGCATTGCTAATGACCATAGCACTTGCCGCCCAAGGTAAATCACCGGAATGGGCGGACCCAGGTGTCAATGAGATCAACCGGATGCCAATGCGCACTTCGCACTTCGCCTACCGTGACGGCGAACCACACGACAAGACAGCCTCAGCGAACTTCCTCAACCTTGACGGAAAATGGAAATTCAAGTTTGTGGAAAACCGAGACGAGCGACCGTCGGAGGATGTGTTCTCCAAAGAATACGACGACACCTCATGGGGCACCATGCAGGTGCCAGGGATGTGGGAACTGAACGGTTACGGCTCGCCAATGTATCTCAACGTAGGGTATCCATGGCGCGGCAATTTCAGAAACAACCCGCCCATAACCCCTGACAAGGAGAACTCTGTGGGCACATACCGCCTATCCATCACCGTGCCAGCAGAATGGGAGGGCAAAGATGTGATAGCGCATTTCGGCTCCGCCACATCCAACCTTGCGGTGTGGGTAAACGGCAAGCGTGCGGGATACGGCGAGGACAGCAAGCTCGCCCAGGAATTTGATGTCACCCCTTACATCATACCAGGAAATAAAAACCTTATAGCCTTGCAGGTGGACCGATGGTGTGACGGAACTTATCTTGAGGACCAGGACTTCTTCCGCTTCGCAGGGCTTGCGAGAGAGAACTATCTGTATGCCCGAGAGAAGAACCGCGTGGAGGATATCCGCGTGAACGGTGACCTCACCAACAATTACACCGACGGCAGACTATACTATGAAGCAGACATAAAAGGATCCGGCACACTAAGCATCAGACTGACATCGCCCGAGGGGGAGGTGGTGGCCAATGCCGAGCGTAAAGACGCCAAAGGGAAGGTGAGCATAACCATGGATGTAAAGAACGCTGACAAATGGAGCGCGGAATCACCTGCCCTATACACCCTCACAACAACTTTCACGCCGAAGAAAGGGGCAGCTGAAACCATACCTATCAAGATGGGATTCCGCAAAGTGGAGATAAAGGATTCGCAACTTCTCGTGAACGGCCAGCCTGTGCTCTTCAAGGGAGCCAACCGCCATGAGCTTGACCCTGACGGGGGGTATGTGGTGAGCGAGGAACGCATGCTACAGGACATAAAGAGGATGAAGGAGATGAATATCAATGCGGTGCGCACATGCCACTATCCTGACGATCCACGATGGTATGACCTGTGTGACCAATACGGCATATATGTTGTTGCCGAAGCCAACATAGAATCGCACGGCATGGGCTACGGCAAAGAGAGCCTTGCCAAGAACCGCGCCTACCATAAAGCCCACCTTGAACGCAACCGCCGCAATGTTGCCGCCAACCGCAACCATCCTTCAATCATAGTGTGGTCGCTCGGCAATGAAGGCGGATACGGCAAGAACTTCGAGGATGCCTACGACATGGTGAAGGGAATGGACGCTTCGCGCCCGGTGCAGTATGAGCGCGCAGGCCATGACGGCAAGACCGACATATTCTGCCCTATGTATTTCCCGTACGAAGCGTCGGAACGATATGCCTCCAGCCCCGCCAGTACAAGACCGCTGATACAGTGTGAGTATGCCCACGCCATGGGCAACTCGGAAGGGGGATTCAAGGAATACTGGGACCTCATAAGAAAATACCCTAAGTTCCAAGGCGGATACATATGGGACTTCGTGGACCAGTCGATACGCCATACCACCCCTGAAGGGAAGATGGTCTATGCCTACGGCGGAGACTTCAAGAGCACAGATCCAAGCGACCAGAATTTCTGCGACAACGGACTAGTCTCCCCCGACCGAGTGTTTAACCCTCATGCCTATGAAGTACAGCGAGTGTACCAGGATATACACACCACTCTCACTCCGGAGGGTGATATCGAGGTGTTCAACGAGCGTTTCTTCGCACCGCTCGATGACGTGAGGATGGAATGGACCCTACTCACAGACGGCAGACCGACCCGCACAGGAAGCATAAACGACCTGAATGTGTCGCCACAGGGACGCAGCAAGATAAAGATAGACTTCGGTCCTATAAACGATGACACAGAGGCTCTGCTGAACGTAGCCTACACACTGAAAAAATCGACCCCTGTCCTTGAGGGCGGCACAGTGATAGCCCGCGAGCAGATAAGACTCACTCCGGAGAGATGCAGAATGGCTCGGCCAAGTGACAAGCCGGTGGACTACATAGACCGGAGCGGAGGTGTCCTTACCATTAAAGGTAAGAATTTCACAGTGGCATTCAATGAGAACAACGGTTTCATAGCCCGCTATGAGGTGGACGGAAAGGAAATGCTCAACAAAGGTGCGATGATAACGCCCAACTTCTGGCGCGCACCAACCGACAATGACTACGGAGCAGGATTGCAGAAGAAGCTTGCCGTATGGAAAGATCCCGGAATCAAACTCAAGAGCATGAAACCGGGACACAGAAACGGAGTGGCTACGGTCAAGGCTGTGTACACCATGAGCAATGTGGCTGCGACTCTGACTATGGAGTATGCTATAAACGGAGACGGAGCAATAAGCATAGTGGAAAAGATGACCCCGGAGGCGGATAGCAAAGAGGTGCCCATGCTTTTCCGTTATGGCATACAGATGCCTATGCCGGCAAGATACGAGACTGTGGATTACTACGGAAGAGGACCGGGGGAGAATTACTGCGACCGCCAGCAAGCCTCAGACCTCGGCATATACCGACAGAGCGTGACATCGCAGGCTTACCCATACATACGCCCGCAGGAGACAGGGACCCGCACCGATCTGCGCCGCTGGGCTGTGCTCGACGAGTCGGGCTCCGGAGTGGAGTTCACATCCACAAAGCCGTTCTCCGCTTCTGCAATCCATTATACCATCGAGTCTCTCGACGGCGGACCGGAGAAGCCTAACAGCCACTGGGGAGAACTGACGCAGGATGATGTGACAAATGTCCTCGTTGACTATGCTCAGCTCGGCATGGGGTGTGTGGACAGTTGGGGCGCGCTCCCTCTCCCACAATACAGGGTGCCATTCGGGGAATACACTTTCAATCTCACTATCACTCCTGTGAAAAACAGGTTCTGACAGTAATTACATTATAATATCGGTATCAAACACCGGTAAAACCCTAAGGGGATTTACCGGTGTTGTCTTATGGGCAAGGAGGCGGGAAACAGCAGCCAAAGGAGGCTGTGGCGCGCTCCTGCCCTACTTGTAAAAAACTATAAAAAACAACCGGAGGTAGGATTTTTAGAAATAATCCACTAAATTTGCAATTGAAAACAATCATTTCAATTGTGTCAGAAAGATAACCGAATCCATATGACATCCGGAGAAGTGGCAAGCTATGAAATGCTCCCAATCACCTGAGCATGTATGGCACTGACAACAATACAATCAATGATACTGAACTATGATACCATGCTTATTCAACCACCTGGGGACCGGTGAGATAATCGTGATACTTGCGGTGGTGCTTCTGCTCTTCGGCGCGAAGCGCATTCCGGAACTCGCCCGCGGAATAGGCCGCGGCGTGAGCTCTTTCCGTCAGGGGCTCAATGAAGTTGCCGACGAAATAGACAACGCTGAAAAGAAAAAGAAAGAGGATTGAGCCAGGAACAACAGGGATTCTGGGATCATGCCGAGGCGTTGAGGAGAGTGCTCCTACAGAGCATCGGAGTGGTAGTGGGGCTTATGTGTATCTATTTTGCTGTGATGCCTGAGCTCTTCGACAGGGTCATACTCGCACCATGCCGCGCGGATTTCCCATCCTACCTACTGCTTGACACCACAGGGGGATCAGCTGACGGAGGACGCCAGGGCATAGATATAATAAATATACAGCTCGCCTCGCAGTTTCTCACCCATATGACAACATCGATGTGGCTTGCTGTGGTAACGGCTTTCCCTGTGACAATATACCTGCTGTGGAGGTTTGTGTCTCCGGGGCTTTACGAGTATGAGAAGCGCGGGGCAGGCGCGGTGTTTTTAGGCGGGAATGTGATGTTCTATCTCGGAGTAGCCACCGGGTACTATCTTGTGTTCCCGCTGACTCTGCGTTTCCTTGCCGGATATCAGCTGAGCCCATATATAGCCAATCAGATATCCCTGGACTCGTACATAGACACATTCATGATGCTCCTGCTTGTGACAGGGATATTGTTCGAGCTTCCGGTCGCCGCATGGCTCTTAGGGAGAACCGGTGTGCTGAACAGGGGATTTTTCCATACGTACCGCCGCCATGCCATAGTGGCACTCCTCGTGTTGGCCGCTGTTGTCACACCGACAGGCGACCCTTTCACTCTCGCTGTAGTATTCATACCTATATATATTCTGTGGGAGCTATCGGCACTTACTGTGCCTGCCGGCAATCCCGCAATAACCGTTAACACAGCCAAGACATGACAATAGGAATAATCGTAGCCATGACCAAGGAGCTGAATCTGCTCCTGCCCCTCATGGAGAACCCTGAGGTACAGAACACAGGGGGCACAGAGTTTCACCTGGGAAAGATATCCGGGCACAATGTGGCACTCATGGAGTGCGGAATAGGCAAAGTGAATGCCGCCATAGGGACTGTGACCCTGATAGACACTTTCCATCCCGATCTGGTGATCAATACCGGCGTTGCTGCGGGAGCCGGAGATGATGTAGCCGTGATGGACTCAATAGTGGCAACGAATGTGGCTCACCATGATTTCTGGTGCATAGGCGAGGAATGGGGACGCGTGCCGGGATGTCCGCGCCTCTTCCCTGCGCTGACGTTCGCCAAAGCAGTGGACGGAAGCAATGTGAAACGCGGACTGATAGCCTCAGGGGAGCTCTTCATCACATCGAAGGAACAGGTGGACGGAATCAAGGAACATTATCCAGATGTGCTTGCCATAGACATGGAAAGCGCGGCTATCGCCCAGGGATGCTATATGAGGGGGATACCTTTCTTCTGTATGCGCGTGATCAGCGACACCCCATGGTGCCATCACGATAATTCAAGGCAGTACGAATCATTCTGGGATGATGCACCACGCCAGTCATTCTCTCTCATACAAAAGCTGATATCTTCGCTATAAAGCGGACCTTAACCTGTATTTGCATAACCCATACATGCTGAAAACTATGGAGAAAATAGCGAGCTTCACCATCGACCATGAGCGACTGCTACGCGGCATATATGTGTCACGCCGCGACACCACTCCCGCAGGGGACACTGTGACGACCTTTGACATACGCATGACCGAGCCTAACCGAGAGCCGGCTCTCACACCCGAATCGCTCCACGCAATGGAGCATCTTGCCGCCACTTATCTGCGCAACCGTCCAGACTGGCGCGACCGGGTGGTGTACTGGGGCCCTATGGGGTGCTGCACAGGAAACTATCTTCTAATGCAAGGGGCTCTTGAGCCCTGCGACATACTCCAGCTTATGCGCGACACCATGGATTATGTGGCATCATTCAACGGAGAGGTGCCCGGAGCAACGAGCCGCGACTGCGGAAACTATTCATTCATGGACCTCGCCGAAGCCAAGCGCAATGCCCGCAGATATCTCGATGAGGTGCTCAATTGTATAACCGACGAAAATCTCAGCTACCCGCGGTGAAGGACATCAGGGGAATAAAAGGGAAATTCTACATAGCCTCGCTCATAGAGGAGGGGGAGCACGAGCATCAGGACTTCAAATTCGCTGTGTCAGATGCCCGGAAGATAGCCCGCAGCCTGTCGGCTTTCGCCAATAATGACGGAGGACGGCTGCTCATAGGGGTGAAGGACAACGGCGCGATAGCGGGAGTGCGCAACGAGGAGGATATCTTCGTGGTGGAACAGGCTGCCGAGATGTACTGCGAGCCGCCTCAGGAGATAAAGGTGACTGCCTTCAAGGCTGAAGGCGGGCATACTGTGATGCGAGTGGAGATAGGACGTGCCCCAATACGTCCGGTGCATGTGAAGGAGACAGGAGGCGAATTGCGCGCATACTACAGGGTGCGTGACGAGAATATAGCCGCCCCTCCACTGCTTGTACGCGCCTGGAAGCACGCCTCAGGCAACGAAGGCTCTATCATAGAGGTAAACAGCCAGGGGCGCATGCTTCTTGAGATGGCATCAGAAAGCGACGGTGTGACCATAGAGGGGTTCATGCTTGCCGCACATGTGTCGCGCCAGACAGCCGAGGATATCGCTGTAAGCCTCTACGGCATGGGGCTGATCGAATTCATGTATAACGGCACATGTTTCACTCTGAAATCATTATGACACGATACATATCGCGACATCTGCTGCCAGCAGTACTGACAGCCATGTTTCTTGCCGGATGCGGAGGCAGAGAGAATCCGCAGCATTCTGTGGCAGGATTCAAGGATCATGAGATAGTGGGTATAGACATCAGTGCGCATAACGGTGATGTCGACTTCAAAAAAGTAAGGGAAGGTGGGATAGAATTCGTGATAATCAAAGCCTCGGAAGGAGGCACATTCAAGGACCGGAAGTTTGTCGACAATGTGCGCAACGCAAGAAGAGCCGGGATGAAGATAGGCGCGTACCACTTTTTCCGTTTCGATACTCCGGGCTATATACAGGGGCTTAATTTCGCCAATTCCATTCACGGGCGCAGTCTTGACCTGCCAGCAGTGATCGACATAGAGGAGTTCACCAACCCAAACCTACAGACCACCAAACTGGTGATGAGCCGAGTCACAGAGATGGCGGACTATCTTGAAAAACGTGGGTACAGGGTGATGCTGTACACCAACAAGAAGGGGCATGCAAGATTCATCAAGGGTCAGCTTGCCACCTATCCGCTGTGGCTATGCTCACTTGGAACTCCCCCTGAAGGTATAGACTGTGACTTATGGCAGGCAACACATCACGGAAGAATAGACGGTGTGGACCACGATGTAGACATAAATGTGTTCACCGGGACCCGATCCGGATGGGACCGTTTTGCATCGGGAATAATGGCTGAAAAGAAGTGACGGTAAAAAATTCAGCATGTAGGAAAGCCTCTTGCGCTTCCGCACATGGAGGCAGGTGGACCGTCCACGTATCGGATAATCCTGTATGGTGCGGTAATCCCCGAATCCGTAAGAGATTATGTTTTTATTGTACCTGTCTTTGCGAAGTTGCTCTTTCTTCTCATCAAGCCATATGTCGAAGCGGGTATCGCTTTTTTCAAATCGTTCAATGTCGAAGTTGTCTATCAGGACTTCGGGCAGGATTGCTCTGAGCAGTTGGTCTGGTTTCATTGTGCAAAGATAACACTATACTCTTGATATCCACTCCCGCCCACCGGGAAAATCCGCTGATCCGATAAAAGAGCCTAAATTTCACTAATAGATACAAATAAAGCATTGAGAATAAGTTGTAAATTGCTTATTTTCAACGCTTTATCGATTGAGCGGTAGACGAGGCTCGAACTCGCGACCCTCAGCTTGGGAAGCTGATGCTCTACCAACTGAGCTACTACCGCAATTGCTCAATTTTGTTGATGCAAATTTAGGGATTAATTTTGATGTGACAAAATTAATGGCGACTTTTTTGAAACTGTATATATTATTCTTAATCGAGCTTCAGGACGGCAAGGAATGCTTTCTGTGGAACCTCCACTGAGCCTATCTGCTTCATTCGTTTCTTTCCTTTCTTCTGTTTTTCAAGCAGCTTGCGCTTACGTGAGATATCTCCTCCGTAACATTTCGCCGTAACATCTTTACGTACCGCCTTGATAGTCTCCCGGGCAATGATTTTCGCTCCGATGGCAGCCTGTATCGCTATGTCAAACTGCTGACGCGGGATGAGCTCCTTAAGCTTTTCACACATGCGCCTGCCAAACGATACGGCATTGTCGACATGTGTAAGAGTGGAAAGCGCATCCACACTCTCACCATTAAGAAGTATATCAAGCTTTATGAGCTTACTCTCACGGAAGTCGTGCAGATGATAGTCAAACGAGGCGTATCCCTTCGATATACTCTTAAGCTTATCATAGAAGTCTATGACAATCTCGCCAAGAGGCATATCGAATATCATCTCCATACGGTTACCCGAAATGTACTCCTGCTTCACGAGCTCTCCACGCTTGGAAAGACACAGGGTCATTATAGGTCCGATATAGTCAGCGGCGGTAATGATCGAGGCTCTTATGTAAGGCTCCTCAATACGATCGATAAGCGTCGGGTCAGGCAAACCTGACGGATTGTGCACCTCGGTCATATTGCTGTGCTTGTCATAGACACGATAGCTCACATTCGGCACAGTGGTGATCACATCCATATCGAATTCGCGCCCAAGTCGTTCCTGTATGATCTCCATATGGAGCAAACCGAGAAAACCGCAGCGGAAACCGAAACCAAGAGCCATTGATGACTCAGGCTGGAAAGTGAGCGATGCATCGTTGAGCTGCAACTTCTCAAGCGACGAACGAAGATTCTCAAAATCCTCAGTCTCTATAGGATACACTCCGGCAAACACCATAGGCTTCACTTCCTCGAATCCGTCGATAGCCTCCTGGCACGGACGATTCACATGTGTGATGGTGTCTCCCACCTTCACCTCCTTGGATGTCTTGATGCCTGAAATTATGTAACCAACATTTCCTGCCGACAAGGTTTCACAAGGTTGCATATCAAGCTTAAGCACGCCGATCTCATCAGCATTATACTCCTTGCCTGTAGCGACAAACTTCACGAAGTCATTCTTGCGTATAGAGCCGTTCTCGATCTTAAAATAAGCTATAATGCCACGGAACGGATTGAACACAGAGTCGAATATCAGGGCCTGGAGAGGTGCCTCAGGGTCTCCCACAGGAGCCGGTATGCGGTCAACTATGGCTTTGAGTATCTCAGGAATACCTATGCCTGTCTTGCCGCTGGCACGAATTATCTCTTCATGGTCACATCCGAGCAGATCCACAATCTGATCCTCAACCTCATCAGGCTTGGCACTGTCAAGATCCACCTTATTTATTATAGGGATTATCTCAAGATCATTGTCAATAGCCATATATAGATTTGAGATGGTCTGAGCCTGTATGCCCTGCGAGGCATCCACTATAAGAAGCGCACCTTCACAGGCAGCGATAGACCTCGACACCTCATAGGAGAAGTCAACATGTCCCGGAGTGTCGATAAGATTAAGCACATAATCCTCGCCATCGATGCGGTAATTCATCTGTATGGCATGGCTCTTTATAGTAATGCCTCGCTCTCGCTCCAGATCCATGTCATCAAGCACCTGAGCTTGAAGATCCTTACCTGCAACAGTGTTGGTATACTCCAACAGACGGTCGGCAAGTGTGCTTTTGCCGTGGTCAATATGGGCTATTATGCAGAAGTTGCGAATATTTTTCATTGTAGTGTCAAGTATATTGCAAAGGTACGAATTATTTTTCGTTTGAAAAAATGTGACAAAATATTTGGAGGATTCAAAAATTAGTCATAACTTTGCACCGCAAAACCAAAGATGGTGAGCATAGCTCAGTTGGTTAGAGCGTCGGATTGTGGTTCCGAAGGTCGTGGGTTCGACCCCCACTGTTCACCCTAGAATAGTTGCAGTTAAGCCAGACTTCATGAAGTCTGGCTTAACTTTTTGTGTGACATACCAGGTAAGCCGTATATATCCACCGTAGGGCCAATATCTTTTTTTTGACATTCCTAAACTTTTCAAGGCTCAATATCCTTATATATGTAAGTATAACATATAGACTCATAAATTCAACGATATGAAAGCCTTAGGAAAAACCCTTTTCTGGGTAGGATTCGTAGCCCTCATCGGAGTAGTGCTTGCCTACCTCATCATTATTGTCACCGGAGCAGTAGCCTTTGCCACCACTGCCACTGCTCTCTCAATATGTGCAATCATCCTTGTCGGCTCCCTGCTTATGGTATGGGGACGCTCATACGAAAAATCAGGCGAACGCAAGGAGGAGCTCAGACGTATGCAGCAGATGCAAAATAACCATTAACACATAATTTACAAGACCCTTTTAATCATTGGGGGTGATAAGGCTACAAGACAGAGATCTTATAGCCTTATCATTCTTATTTCAGTAAAAACAATAGCATGAGCCGGCCTGTTAAATTATATTAACAAACAAAACAATTGACATCATATCTATTGTATAAGTCACGAATGTTTACCTAACTTTGCATTATTTCATAGTAATATGCAAGCGGAAGCGACACCCGACATAGGTCATAGAATCAAGATTCATGACCGTAAGGCATTCCACTCTCTATATGTAACGACATTCGATAAAATGCGGAAATATGCATTCAGATATGTCTATGACTGGGAGGAAGCTGCCGATATTGCGCAACAGGCATTTCTTTCACTGTGGCTCAACGTTGACAATTACTCACCTGACACCAATATAGTAACCTACCTTACCGCCATAGTGCACAATCTTTGCAGCAACTATCTGCGTCATCTTGATGTAATAGACAGCAACCACGACAAGATAGTAGAGGCCACCTTATTCTCTCAGCTCCAAAATTATTTTGAAGAGAACCCTGATATCAAGCGCAAACTTGACGAGGCATTATGCAAATTGCCACCACAAGGATACAAAATTCTTATCGAGCACATAGTAAACGAGAAAAAGAACAGTGTGATAGCCCAAGAATTAGGCATTTCCGAATCCACTGTTAAAACTCATCTAAAAAGAGTCATGCGCATACTTCGCAAACAGATGCTATTGATCATTTTCTCTTTTTAAGAAAATAATTATCAAAATTCCATAAAACATGTCACTCGTTTTCCATCTATAGGTGTATATCAATATAAAACAACGATAGCCACACCTATATTTTTAATGGAAACCAAACTATA
>ERZ778516.1261-NODE-1261-length-19652-cov-5.665306_pt1 | contig 19652 bp, 18 predicted proteins | sample MGYA00510342_ERZ778516 | MGnify/ENA primary metagenome ERZ778516 (study PRJEB29527, sample SAMN07138961) | mouse gut metagenome | material: feces | host: mouse | place: China:Nanjing | collected 2016-01-25 ... | reverse complement strand
TTAATGAATAAAATTTAAAACAAAAAATAAAGATTTCATTCTTAATATTAATATAATATAAAAAATGAAATCTTTATTTTTTAATATTTAATCTATTTTTATTTTAGCTCTCTTTTATCAAATTCATACAGTAAAACATCTACAATAAACATTCCATACTCTGTTCGCCATTCAATCACACCATTATATTTCTCTATGATTTCTTTTGCGTTTCTCATACCAATTCCATGTACTTTTTTATCAGTCTTTGTCGTTTTTGGCAAAGAATCATCCACAGAGCTGCCTGACTGTCCATTTTCGCCCTCATATGTATTTTTTACAAGAATTACAATATTGGACATTTTATATTGTATTTTTAATGTAATTTCAGGTTTTTTCTTATTAATTAATTTCTCACATGCTTCAATTGCATTATCCAAAAGATTTCCTAAAATAATAACCATATCCAGACTGTCATATTTCATATTAGGAGGTATGTATAACTCTGTTACCATATCAATCCCTTTAGATAAAGCATATCCTTTTTTTATATCTATTATGGAATCTATCATAAGATTTTCTGAATCTGTATTATGAAATATCATATCATAAGTTATACCAATACTTTTCAAATATTTTTCTATTTCATACATACATTCTTCTGGTTTTTTCTTTCCTTTTCCATCTTCACAAAGTTTCTGTATGACGCCCAGATGATTATTTATATCATGTTGAAAATGCCAAATATCTTTTCTTGTCTTCTGAATATCCTGATACCTCTCCTGATATATGGCAATCTGTTTTTGATAAATCATTGTCTCCATCTCTATTCTGCTCTTTTCCAAAGACACAGAATAAAAATAGTAGCTTAAGAAATTTAAGCAAATTAAAATAATCAAAACTATTACCTGACTCATTGAAAAGCTATCATAATTTATCATATTTATAGTAAGAACAAGCACTGCTGCAAAACATCCGCCAGAGACAAATAAAATTCCCAGCCAATTTTTTATTGAAGTTTCACTATTTATCTGATACCTCCAGTAGTAACTAATAATATGAAAAAATATAAAGGCAAGCATTTGTGTCAGAATCAATATTAAACTAGAAATTTTTATATCATTAGAAATTAAATTTAAATCACATATTCCAGATATAATTACTATATTAATAAGAAGTATCTCTAAAACCATAATTACAACACTAAAACCCAGAGTAATAAATAGTTTCTTTTTCCATGAACCATCACCCATCCAAAACGCTATTATTTCTAATAATAAAAGATATACCAGTCCATTTATGCCTGCGGAATCTGCCATTTTAATAATTATTCTGTCCGCTACTTCCATCAAAATCCAGCAAACAGGCATCCAAAATATAGAATGTCTTAGTCCAAGTATTTCTTTCAAATACATGGTAAACACAAGCATTTGCAGTATACTTACCACACTCTGCATCAAAATATTTTCCATTTTCATACCCTTCTTTATAATCCTACGATAATTTCCACATTTCCATACACCATTTTCGAACTGGCACTCGATATTTTTGACTAATATTAAACACATATTTTTTATTATCAGCCTCTAAAACTACACTATAATAATTTATTTCCTTTATATATCTTGTATTAATAATTATTGACTGATTAATGCGCAAAAAATTATTGCTCAATTGGTTCAGTTTTTGTTCTACTTCTTCCATCTTGCCATAAAATACTCCCATATTATCTGACTTTATAATAAAAATCTTTCTTTTTTCACTGGTAATATAATAAATTTCTTTTAGATATATCCGGTAAAAACGACCGTTATAGTTATATTCAAACACTGGCATACTCTCACTCTGTTTCAGTGCCATATAAAAAGTATGCTCCACATCCTTCTTTTTCAGTGGCTTTTTGATAAATCCACATGGCTGTACATCAAAAACATCATATACATATTGATAATGCCCTGTAATAAAAATAATGATTGTTGCTGGATACTTTTTCTTCAATTTTTCTGCTATATGAATTCCATTATATAATCCAATTTCTATATCCAAAAATACAATATCATAAGGATACATTTCCTCAATTTCATATAAAAAATCTTTTGCATCATGAAAAAGGTAAATATCCATTCTACTGTCCAATTCTTTCTGAATATCACAAAGATAATCTTTCACCTCTTCTGTTATTTCTTTTTCATCATCACAAATAGCAATACGCATCATTTGTCCCCCATTTCATACTTATTTAGAGCTATTCTATCAAATATATTATATCAAATTTTTCTATATTTTCAAATATTACTTTAAATTAATTTGTAAAAATATATAAATTTAATGATTTGATAAGTAAAACATTTAAATGTATTTCATATACACTGCAAATGCTGCCGGAATCGGATATCTTTCTTTTGCCTCCTTCACATCTACATACAGCATACCGCTTTTATCCTCCTCTAGCTCATCCACCCACACTTCATACCCTGTCATATGCCATTCCACATGTGAAAAAATATGTTTTGCTTTCTCTAATTTCTGAATCCTAATTGGTGACAATCCCTGTTCCTTTATCCATAGAACTGCTTCCTCCTCAGATAAAGTCCCTTCTGTATTTGGAAATTCATACATTCCTGCCAGAAGTCCTTTATTTTCTCTTTTGTGCAATATAATATTTCTCTGCTGTTTTATAATAAAAATCGTTTTATTTTCTGCTTTTCTTGCTTTTTTTACCGTTTTTACCGGAATTTCTTTGATTTTATCGTCAAGTCTTGCTCTGCAAAATTTACTCCACGGACATTCTTTGCATAACGGCTCTCCATTTGGTACACATACTGTTGCGCCAAGCTCCATTAACGCCTGATTAAATTCGCCTGCCCGATTTTTTGGAATAATCTTTGTCACTAATTTTTCTATCTCTGTCTTTACAGACTGTTTTGTAATATCCGAAGTATCTGCGCTTACCCTTGTTATTACCCTCAATACATTCCCATCCACTGCCGGAACCGGTATCTGATAAGCAATCGAAGCTATTGCTCCCGCAGTATAGCTCCCGACTCCCTTTAAGTTTAAAAGTGCCTCATAATCTGCCGGAAGGCTGCCTTTATATTCTTTCATAACTGTTTTTGCCGCTGTCTGCATATTTCTTACCCGATTATAATATCCAAGGCCCTCCCATAATTTTAACAACCGTTCCTCTTCACATTCAGCCAGGTCTTTAATATCCGGCAGCGCTTTTATAAAGCGTTCAAAATAAGGCATTACTGCATTTACTCTTGTCTGTTGCAGCATGATTTCAGACACCCATACCCTATAAGGTGTGGGCGTTTCCCTCCAAGGCAGAACCCTTGCATGTTTTTTAAACCATTTTAGTAATGGCTCTGTAATTATATCAAAATTAAAATCTGTCAACATATTTATCTCCATACTATTTTCTATATATATTTTTAGACATACAGAAAATTTGTAAAATATTTTCTGTAAATCTGCTTTTGGATATATTCTATTTCATCATATATTCTCTTTCAACAATATTTCACTTTATCATATATTCTACAAACTCCTTTATCAACACATTATCTGCTTGAAATTCTCTGTCATTTGTATAGCTTTTTACAGCCGCATCTATTACAGGCGCATAGACAGACGGAAGTTTTTTTAATCCCCATATGCCTCCCTGCTCCTTTGAAAGAATTAAATCCTCATTTTCATATGCACAAACGCGACAGAGATTTAAAATATAATACATTGGATTATCAAAAATTTCATATTGCGCCTCCTTAATATCATATTTTATACTGTCAAGATAATCTGCCTTTGGTACATCTCCAAACACTGCGTCAATACCTTTTCCACAAAGTGCATATCCAACCTTTTTTGTCACTGTAAAATGAGCTGCTAAATCCTTATCTGTTCCATTCATTTGAATACAATACTGTTCCAGATTACTTTTACATCTTTCCAGATAATCATTAGAAAAATGCAGTTCAAATGGAGTTGGATAAACAAATTTTTGACAATATTTTTCAAGAACTACACTCATTTCCAGACCTTTTGGTGGAGCTAAGGGTTCTAACTCCAACAATATTTGTATCAACTGCATTTTTTCTTTTAAGGAAGGCACTCGTTGCGTTACTGCCAGAAAGTCAATATCGCTTTTATCCCAGCGAAAACACTGAAACGCAAGAGAACCATGAATATATATTCCAACAAGATTGTTTTTTAATATTTTATTATATTTCTCTGATATTCTATTTAATATTTCTTCAACTTTCATTTTTTATTACGCCACAAATTATACCATACATCAAAATATATAACCTGTATTACATTTTTTGCACAAATCAGCTTAAATAAAGCTTTAAAAACCTGCAGCAATATCCTCCTTATATTCATATATTCTTTGTCTATCCTTATAGCGGCAAACAAATTTTGTTTTATTATAATACGATTTTTGACATTTGTATATATCATATCCTATTTTATGTTAAATACTATTATTTTTACTATATAAGATACAACTAAATTTATAGATATTCTACTATACCATTACAAATTATAAATGTATCAATATTTCCTGCGAAAATAAAAAATTATCTTTGCAGATTGATATATTCTCCTGCAAAGATAATCTTTATTATTCCCCCATATTTAACATTGCTCCAATATAAACCGGAAGCTTTGTCTGATTGTCTATCACTGCATATACAAAAGGTCTGTTTAAAATAACTTCTAGCTTTGAAATCCCTGCTCCGGTTACACCCACCTGTGTCACAGCTCCTGCCTGTGTTCCTGCTTCATCTACATTTATATAACTATTCTGCAAAACTGTGGAAATAAAAACATTTTTTCTTGACATTCTTTCCATCTTTGAAAAATCTGCCTTTTCTTCCACAAATGCCTGTTTCATTCCCATTTCCTGTAATATTTCCTGCATTTCCACACATGTTCTTGAACTAAATTTTGGAAGTACTGCCGATACACCGCCAATTTCCATATTCTCTGTATTCTCTGCCCCTTCAATTATCTTTAAAAACATTTCCCCATCTAAAGACTGTATAAATTCTCCGATATCTATTCCTTTATCTGGTAGAAGTGGTGCAAAGCTGTAACCGTTCTCATACGGTTTTATAAAGCCCTTTGCATTTTCCATATTCAGATAAAGCCCCTCCGTAGAATACATCATAAAAGCTTCTTGTTCTTTTCCATTATAACCAATAAAAGTTCCTTCTCTCACTTCATCTTCATAATAAATCTTCTGCCATTCTTCCTGAAAAATCATGGTATTAAAAAGATACATTATTGTATTTGCAGATATGTTATTTATAATTTCCTGAAACATCCCCTCTGTTTTTTCAGAAATCCACTGATTCATTTCCTGTATTGTTTCTTGATTAAACGGTCTTACATATGAATCTGCATAATAATATTTTCTGTTTATATCCAGAAACTCCGGATTAATCATAAACTCATTCATGTAATTTTTTCCTCCTTTTATCCCCTTTACTGATTATTCGGACAACAGAAGCAAAACACTTATTTTTTACGCTGAAAAAATAAAAATATCTGTAAAACTAACACAGAAAAGAATTATAAAATAAAATAAAAATTATACTTGTATTCTTGCCATATCTTTTATATAATAATATTAAGCAAGTTTGATTGTGAATCATGCAGCCAGCACGTACGTTAATTTCCTGAATCATAAAAATAACGCCTGTGTTGATTGCTCAATAATTTATAAAAGGATGTGGTTTTATGAAGAAAAAGTATAACAGGGCTTCTCTCAGCGTGGAAGCTGCAAAATATGAGATTGGGAAAGGCATGGAGGATGGATTTCATCTGTGGTCCACTGTAATTACAAATGGCTGGATTTCAACGGAAGGTCTGGTAAAGATTACAAATGAAAACGGCGAAGTGGTATGTCCGTTTATTCAAAATCGCAGAGGCCTGATTTTTATTCGTGAAGGGGATTATATTATTTATGATGATGGCGGTGAGCGTCACTGTTGTGGCAGTGATAAATTTCATAAGCGTTTTATTGAAGTTGAATAGCTGACAAAATCAAAAATTTTTTACATACAGCCAGCACTTGTATTAATTTCTTAAATCAGTCAGCTAATATTTGGCCTGGGTGCCCAATAAAATAAATCTGTATTAAACAGCCTGTCGTACTCTAAATACGGCGGGCTGTTTTTATATTCCAATAGTAACTTTTTTGTCTATAAACGTATTGTTTGTTTTTGTATGAAAATTTTGTTTTGAGAGATAATAAACTATATAATTTACTATATTTTATTTTACAGATTTTACAGATGGTATTGTTTAACACTTTACTGTGCCTGAAAAGGAGGATTATCATGCAAAAACTTTATACAGGATTTATAAATATTCTGCCGGGATTTCTTTTTGCTTTGATTATTGCATGGATTTCCAAATTTATAGAGGAACTTTTACCGATTCATCTGATTGGAGCCAGTGTAATCGCTTTGTTTATTGGAATGGGAATTAACGCATTTCTTCCTGAAAACAAAATATTGGGAGACGGATTGAAATTCACTTCAAAGAAAATATTAAAGCTTGCTATTATTCTGCTTGGCGCCTCTCTCAGTATATCCACGATTTTATCTGTTGGAAAGCTTTCTATTCTGGTTATGCTGTTTACTCTTTTCACCTGTTTCGGTGGAGGTTATTATATTGGAAGAATGCTTGGTATTAACTGGAAACTGTCAAATTTGATTTCCGCTGGTACAGGAATATGCGGTGGTTCTGCCATCGCTGCGATTGCTCCTGTAATTGATGCAAAAGATAAGGATATCGCTTATGCCATGTCTGCAACTTTTCTTTTTGATATGGCAATGATTATTATGTTTCCAATTTTCGGAGATTTGATGGGATTATCTGATATGGCTTATGGACTGTGGGCCGGCACCGCTGTTAATGATACTTCCAGCGTAGTTGCCGCCGGATATGCTTATTCAGAGCAGGCGGGAGATTTTGCCATGATGGTAAAACTTACCAGAACTTTATCCATTATTCCTACTGTACTGGTTTTTGCGTTTGTAAATATTCATGTGAAAAGACAAAAGGAAACCGGAAATACAGATATAGCAAAAGAAACTGCCTCTATAAAATTCAGCTCTTTATTTCCATGGTTTATTATAGGCTTTGTTGTACTGGCAATTTTAAACAGCAGTGGTCTCATTCCAACAGCTCTTTCAGAAGCGTTAAAGGAATTAAGCAAATTTTTAATGATTGCCGCTCTTGCTGCAATTGGATTAAATACCAGCTTTAAAGATATGAAAAAAGCAGGTATTTCACCTATGATACATGGATTTATCATCTCTGCGCTGGTGGTAATCGTGGCGATTGCTGTGGAATATTTTATGGGAATTGTATAAAGACAGATTTCAGAACGATGCAACCAACGCTTGCGTTGATTGCCCAATAAAACCAAAAACAGCCAGATTGCTGATTTTTCAATCCACAATCTGACTGTTTTTTCTATATCTAGTTTTCTAACTCTGCCAGCGCTTTTTGTCTTGCCTCTTCCAGCATCATATCCTTTACCTTCATCAGACGAATCTGTGTACTTCTCTCATTTTCATCCAGCTTCATCTTGATATATTTGATATTTTGCTGTGTCTGTGGAATTACCACATGCTCCAGTGCATTTACACGTCTTCTGGTCTTTTCAATTTCTGCCGCCATTAACTGGCATGCCTTTTCTGTCTCTGACAGCTTCAGCATATCAGGCAGAATATCATCTAACGATTTTACTGCATCGTCTAAATCATTGGAGGTAAATGCAAAACCATAAGAATAAATATCATTCGCATTTGCTGTTCTTGTTTTATATTCAAATACAGGAATCTCCACGCTCATAACATTTTTCTTATCACATTCCAAATATACTTCCTGTTTTGGAGCCATCAATGCGGTATGAAGTATCTGTTCAGACATTCCCGCCTTGGCAATTACGAAGTTTTTATTGGCATCCTTTATACCCTGTTCCACCTTTAAACGAAGCTCCATATTGACACGTACCAGATCAAGAAACTGTCTCATCAGCTCGTCGCGCTTGTCTTTTAAAAGCTTATGGCCTCTGACAGCGGTCTGCAGCTTCTTCTTTAATCTGGTCAGCTCCATTCTGGTAGGATTTACCTGTGTAGCTGCCATGATGATTCACCTCTTTTCTGATTTTATATTATTTTCCATAATACATTATTTCTTTGACATTCCCCATAGCTGAAGCTAAGGGGGTTATAACACATTTGATAAATAAAAATATTTCTATAAAATTATATTTACAGGGTTATTTTTATAATACCATTTCTGTCTATTATTTTCCATAATACAAATCAAGATATTTATCATCAATACGTTTCAGCTCACTTCTAGGAAGTATGGATAACAGTTTCCAGCCAACTTCCAGTGTTTCCTCAATATCTCTGTTCGCAAAATATCCCTGAGATACATACTGCTGTTCAAACGCATCCGCAAACTTTGCATAAATTAAATCAATCTCCGATAATGCAGATTCACCAAGAATCGTCATTAATTCTTTTGCATCTTTTCCACGGGAATATGCAGCGAAAAGCTGATTCATTGTATTTGAGTGGTCAGCTCTTGTCTTTCCTTCACCAATACCCTTATCCTTCAGACGAGAAAGAGATGGAAGTACATCAATCGGAGGTGTTACGCCCTTACGATAAAGCTCTCTCGAAAGAATAATCTGTCCCTCTGTAATATATCCTGTCAAGTCAGGGATTGGATGCGTCTTATCATCTTCCGGCATCGAAAGAATCGGAATCATAGTAATACTTCCGTTTTTACCCTTCTGACGTCCTGCTCTTTCATACAGTGTTGCAAGGTCAGTATACATATAACCTGGATAACCACGACGTCCCGGAACCTCTTTACGCGCAGCGGAAACCTCTCTTAAGGCATCTGCGTAGTTTGTAATATCTGTCAATATAACAAGAACATGCATATCCTTTTCAAATGCAAGATATTCTGCTGCTGTCAAAGCCATACGTGGAGTAGCGATACGCTCTACCGCAGGGTCATTTGCAAGGTTTACAAACAATACAGTACGGTCAATTGCTCCTGTTTCCTTAAAGCTGTTGATAAAGAAGTTTGACTCCTCAAAGGTAATACCAATCGCAGCAAATACTACGGCGAACTGCTCATCTTTTCCACGCACCTTTGCCTGTCTTGCAATCTGTGCTGCAAGATTCGCATGAGGCAGACCGGAAGCGGAGAAAATCGGAAGCTTCTGTCCACGAACCAGCGTATTCAGTCCGTCTATCGCTGATACTCCTGTCTGAATAAACTCCTCTGGATAGCTTCTTGCCGCCGGATTCATCGCAACACCGTTGATATCCATTCTGGCATCCGGTAAAATTTCCGGACCTCCGTCAATCGGATGTCCCAGACCATCGAAGACACGCCCAAGCATATCCTCTGAAACTCCAAGCTCCATGCTCTTTCCAAGAAAACGAACCTTGCTGTTGGAAAGATTAATACCAGTAGAGCTTTCAAACAACTGAACCAGCGCATCGGAACCATTAATTTCCAAAACCTTACATCTTCTTATTTCACCGGAAGCAAGCTCAATTTCTCCCAATTCATCATAGGCAACGTTTTCCACTCCATGCACAAGCATAAGCGGTCCTGCCACCTCCTGAATGGTTCTATATTCCTTTGGCATTCCTTATTCCTCCCTTCCAAGCAGATTTGCGATTTCAATATGAAGCTCATTATTGATTTTTTCATATTCTGCATCAATATTTTCATCTAAGGTATATTTATAACGTCCGATACGCTCTCTTACTGCCATATTAATTAACTTCTGTGCGGAAGCACCCTGTTTTAAGGCTTCAAGAGACTTATCGTAAAATGCGATTACAAGCTCCATCATCAAAAACTGCTTCTTTAAAGAAGTATAAGTATCTACTTCATGGAAGGAATTCTGATGCAAAAAGTCCTCACGAATAGAGCGTGCTGCCTCCATTTTTAGACGGTCCTCTGCGGATAACGCATCCATACCGACCATCTTAACGATTTCGTCAAGCTCTGCCTCATCCTGCAAAAGTCCCATTAACCGCTGTCTGTCTGACATCCATTTATCTGATACATTTTCATCAAACCAGCTTCCCATATTATCTGTATACAATGAATAGCTCGTAAGCCAGTTAATTGCAGGGAAGTGACGCTTGTAAGCCAGTGCGGAATCCAGTCCCCAGAATACCTTTACAATACGAAGTGTTGCCTGAGATACCGGTTCTGAAATATCACCACCCGGAGGAGATACCGCTCCAATAACAGAAAGAGCACCCACTCTTCCATCCTTACCAAGAGAAACCACCTGTCCCGCACGTTCATAGAACTGTGCCAGACGGCTGCCCAGATATGCCGGATAACCTTCTTCACCCGGCATTTCCTGAAGACGTCCTGACATTTCACGCAAAGCCTCTGCCCATCGGGAAGTAGAATCTGCCATAAGCGCAACAGAATATCCCATATCTCTGAAATACTCTGCAATGGTAATACCTGTATAAATAGAAGCCTCACGGGCTGCCACAGGCATATCAGAAGTATTTGCAATCAGAACTGTTCTTTCCATCAAAGACTGTCCTGTCTTCGGGTCCTTTAATTCTGGAAACTCATTTAAAACGTCTGTCATTTCATTTCCGCGCTCGCCGCATCCAATGTAAACAACGATGTCTGCCTCTGCCCATTTTGCAAGCTGATGCTGAATAACCGTCTTACCGCTTCCAAAAGGTCCCGGAACCGCTGCAACACCACCCTTTGCAATCGGGAAAAAGGTATCTACCACACGCTGTCCTGTAATCAGCGGCATATCGAGAGGAAGCTTTTCTTTATAAGGACGTCCTTTACGAACCGGCCATTTCTGCATCATGGTCAATTCTTTATCGCCATTCTCTGTTTTTACAACAGCAACTACCTCATCTACTGTAAATTCACCGGATTTAATTTCCTTAATGGTTCCCTGTACTCCATAAGGAACCATAATTTTCTGCTGTACTACAATTGTTTCCTGAACTGTACCAATTATATCACCCGGCTCCACAGCATCACCCGACTTTACAGTCGGTTCAAATTTCCACTTTTTATCTCTTTTTAATGACGGAACCTCTACTCCGCGCTTTAAGCTGTTTCCTGCTATCTTCATAATATCATCCAGAGGTCTCTGAATTCCATCATAAATGCTGGTAATCAGTCCCGGTCCCAGTTCAACGGAAAGCGGCATCTCTGTTGATTCCACAGGCTCACCCGGACAAAGACCGGAAGTTTCCTCATAAACCTGTACAGACGCCTGGTCTCCATGTATCTCTATAATCTCACCAATCAATCTCTGATTGCTGACACGAACCACGTCAAACATATTTGCGTCCCGCATACCTTCGGCAATAACCAAAGGTCCTGCTACTTTTTTAATCGTACCTTTACTCATTTGGATTAATCACACACCTTTCTAATTACCGCCAAACAGAATATCGGAGCCTACGGCCTGCTCTACGGTCTTCTTTACATTTTCCACGCCTGCGCCTGTATTGCCGGATACACCCGGAATCTGGATAATCGCAGGAAATACACGGGTGCTGTACTTCCTGATATCCTCCTGTATACAGTCTGCCAGCTTCTCTGTTATATAGATTACGGAATAATCATTTTCTGCAAGATTATGAAGCTGCTTTGCGGCACTTTCCGAATCAGATACTGGAAATGTATCCAGTCCCACAGTGGCAAAACCATAAATACTGTCATAATCGCCTAATACTGCAATCTTATACATACATTTCCCTTACCCTTTCCCGGATTGACTCATCAGAGAAACCGTTCTGCTTTCCTGATAAAATAATTCTCACCGTTTTTATCTCATTTTCTCTTGCAAGGACATATGCCACAAGCGGTCCTATTGAAAATGAATTATATTTTTGTGGTTTTATTGTGTTTATAATTCTGTTATCACACCAGCGCTCAAATGCAGAAGCGGACTCTCTCAATGCTTCTGCGCCTTCTGAGTACCCTGTTTCATCAAGATAGCTGCAAATACTTTCCATACCATTTAAAGCGGCATGTGCTAATCTTTCTACACTGACACTCTGACATTCCGCCATTGCCTGTTTCATAAAATCCATAGACTTTGTCGTTCTCTGAGAACGAACTGCTATCTTTATATCTGCCACAGCAACGGTAGATTCTGCATAATCTCTTAAAATAACATTATCTGACTTTTTACCAGCCTGATAAATCGCTTCCAAAGCTGCTTTATCCACAATGATATCACATAACTGTCCATCCTTTGTCTGAACAAACGTTTCATAAGCCTCTCTTGCCGCAGTCTGCATAATATCCGGCAATGACTGGTAGTTCTTTTCGGAGATGTATTTCACCATAGTTTCTCCGTCAATACTGCAATCATCATAAAAAATATTTGCACCTGTTTTTCCCATTACTACCTGCTTAATGGCTGCCTTTAGATTATGGAAAAGGTTTGGGTAAGAAAGCACATCAAAGACTGACATATCAGAAGTCAGTTCGCGTATGGTTTCCCATGTTTTCTCACGTTCCTTTGTAAGAATCGCCTCTGCATCTGATGGTGTATCGCTGTCTCCCCATCCTTTTTCCTGCAGGAACTGAATACAGTTTTCATAGCTTTTACATGCAATCAACTGGTCAATTACCGCGTTGGAAAACAGAGATATCTCAAGGGAGCGTATTCGTGCAACAGCATATACATAATTATCTGCCATAACTTATATCCCTTTCCTTAAAATCTGCTTTTTAAATGTTTATAGAAATAAAATCTCATGCACCTTGTCTGCAAGGTATTCTCTTTCGGTATGGAACATTGTCTGAATCGAACAGTTTTCCTCCACACCACCATAAACAAGGATAAATCCTCCATCGATTGGTCTGCTTTCCTTTGAGAGCTTCAGCGAGCCGCCGTTTTCTTTTGCAACACTGCTAATCGTATCCTCAAAATCTGCCGGCATTCTATCTAAATCTTTTTTAGAGAAGTAAATCTCGCCGTCTTTCGCAAGACTATATTTCTTTAACATTTTTTCAAGCATCTGGAAATAAGTTTTATCATCTAATGCAAATATACTATTATAAGCCTTGGCAAGAATATCTGAAATAATTTCCTGTCTGGCATTTAAAATCATCTGACGCTTTTTTAACTGCGCGGAAGACTTTGCCCTGTCGCTTGCATTTTTCTTATCCTGTTCTGCTTTTGCAGCAATCTCGGATTCAAGTTTTTTACATTCTGCTTTGGCGCTGTCTACAATTTCAGAAGCCTCCGCATTAGCGGCATCCTTTTTCTCCGCTGCGGTTTTTCTTGCCTCATTTAGAATCTCTTCTACTATTTTGTCAATATTTGCCATTTATTTAAGCCTCTCCTTTCTATAAATTTCTTGTAAGATAAGCAGAAACTTAAACATTAATAGATGTAACTGCTAAGATAGAGATAAGTAATGCAAGAATAGCGTATGTTTCAACCATTGCAGGGAAAAGCATGGACTTTGCAAACTGTTCCGGTTTCTTTGCTACGATTCCGATACTGGCAACTGCTGTTCTTCCCTGATGCATACCGGAAATCAGACCTACGATTCCAATCGGAAGGCATGCTGCGAAAATCAATAAACCTGTCTGAAGGCTGATTTCTGCTGCACCGCCACCGAGCAGACCTACCTTGGACAATACGATAAAGCCTACCAGCAGACCATAAATACCCTGTGTACCTGGAAGAAGCTGCAAAATCAATACTTTCGCAAATTTGCTTGGGTCCTCTGTCACTACTCCTGCGGCAGCCTGCCCTGCCACACCTACGCCGATTGCTGAACCGGCACCTGCAAATAATACTGCAACGGCTGCACCAAGAAGTGCATAAACAATTCCTAACTGATCTGTAAACATAAGTTAATGATCCTCCTTAATTCTTATATATTTTGTATTTTGTTGAAAAGGCTCGAACGGGCGTCCGCCGCCTTCATAAAACTTACCAAAAAATTCTACATATTGCAGACGGTTTGTATGAACATAGGCGCCTAACAGATTAATCGCAATATTTAAGGTATGCCCGATAATAAATACGATAATAAAGAAAATTGCACCTACAACTCCTCCGCCCATCATAGAACCCATCTGATTGACAACCTGCGCAATAACACCGGTAGCAAGCCCAAGTGCCAGAAGTCTTGAATAGGATAAAACATCTGACAGCCAGCCTGTAATATTGTATATATCATACAGACCAAGCGCGATACGCAGCGCAGGATTTTTATTTGCTCTTCCCGACATCAGTATAATTCCGATTAATCCCACCAGTGCGAGAACCTTTGCGAGAATATTTACAAAGCCCGGAAAATGGAACTGCTGTCCGGCAATTGAAGCGAATAATTCGCTTGGAATTAAAATCAGTACAAGACCAAACAATAAGGCAAACCAGAAGCCTACATCAAAAAGACAATCCAGATATTTGCCCTCTTTTATCAGCATATAGCCTTTGATTGCAAGTCCTGTAAACAGATGAATAAGACCAAACAGCAAAGAATAGAGCAGCAGCCTCATTGGGTCCTTTAATGGTTCAAACCATACAATCGGAAAAGCTACATCTTTGCCAAAAAATGTTTTTGCAACAACTGTCACAAGGTCTCCGAAAAATCCTCCAAACATCAGTCCCCAGAATAATGTGGACAATCCGCAGTAGAAAAACATTCTGAGCGTTTTTCTAAGCCCCTGCTCCATTGTTTTAAATTTTAAAAGTACAAAGCCGCAGGCGAGGGCAAGTATCAGTCCATATGCTGCGTCTGAGAGCATAAGTCCAAACAGAAACACATAGAAAAAAGACATGATAAAAGTAGGGTCAATCTCTCCCTTTTTCGGCAGGCCAAATGATTCAACGACACTCTCTGTCGAAGCAGAAAATGTGTTATTTGCCAGCCGGACAGGCGCCTCTTCTGTGTCTGAGATTTCTTCCAGCTCAACCATGACATCAAAAGAATCTGTTAATTTACGAACAATCCTCTCTGAGTCCTTTTTCGGAACATAACCACTGATAAAAAATGTATTTTTAGACTGTGCCAGTCCTCCAAGTACACCATATTTTTCAGCGCGAATACGAAAATAATCAGAAATCAGTCTTAAATCCTCTCTGTTTACGGAAAGGTCTGCAAGACGCTCTTCTGCATTTTTTGTATCCTCCTCCAGCTCTTTAATTTTTCCTCTTAGAACCTCTATTCTCTCTGATGGTGTTTTCCTTGATAAAAACGAAGTACGCGCAAAACCGTTTGCTCTTAAAGCCTCCTCCACAGCGGGAGTATCTGTTTTCAGGCAGACGGCAACAAGACAGGTCTGATTTTTGGAAGCTGATATAATCGTAATATCTGCAAGAGCATTCCCAGCTTCAGCAAGCATTGCATAAACCGCCTCCAAATCATACTGTCCATCCATAGTTCCAATTAGAATATCTGTTTTTTTAGTTTCGAGGGTATTCATAGGAATATCCATTTCAGTCCATGATAAAAGACTGTCAATCTCAGTATTAATTTTAAGAATATTTGCGTGATTTTCAGCCATTTTTTTCTCAAGCTGAACGATTTCATTCGCAACTGACAGATAGAGATTTTTATCCTCCATGGCCTTGTCAAAGGTCTGTGAATCCACATATTCTCTGCCAGCAAGAGAGTCTAACATTCCTTTTTTCTCAGGAACATGTTTTTGCAGACACTCAAGCGCCTGGTCTACCTGTGCAGCAGTTTTCTCAAACTGAGATTTCTGTGCAGAAGTATCCATTTTTTCAAAGCCTTCCATGAGCTCTTCGTCAGAAACCACTTCGACAATGCCCAAGGCCTGAATTGTTTCCAAAATGCTCTTACGGTTCTTTTTGAGCGCACACAGATTTATCTTCTGCATTTGTAAAACTGCCATAGTTTTATCCCTCCTTTACTAATATTTTCAATCCACTTATAATAGTAAAACAAGACTATTTACATGAATTGCTTTCTGCTGATTTTATGATTTATGTTAAACCAGCAGTGAAACTACCAAATCAATTGCTTCCTTCTCCTTTTTTGAAGCATTTTGTTTCAAATCTGACAGTTCCGTTTCGGCATCTGCAAGAAATGCCCGTGTTTCCTTTTCAGCCTTGGCTTCTGCATCCTGCTGTGCAAATGACGCCTGTTCCTTTGACTTTTTGGAAACCTGCTGTTTCATATCAGAGGCCTTTTGTCTGGCGTCTTCAAGAATCTTTTTGCACTCGGCTTCTGCATCCTTAATAAGCTGCTCTGCCTGAGTTTCGGCATTTCTGATTTTTGACATGGTGTCCTGAAGCACATAATCACCTCCTTTTTTTCTAAAACAAAATATTATTATACAATTTTAACCTAAAAAGGTCAATGGCTTTATGGTCTAAATAAAGAAATTAATAAGACCAAGCACCACAATAATGACTCCACAGACACGAACAGCCATTTCTGATTTGATTTTGGAACCCTCGCGCTGCGTCATTTTCTGCGGAGTGATAATCGCAGGAACGGCTATAACAAGACATATAACGAGGAAAAGAATATCCAGCATAATGCTACCTCACTTTCTATGATTATGTATAAAAAGAATTATAGCATAATTTAAAAAGAAAAACAACTTTTTTCCATTATTCATCAAAGATTTAAAAGGGACTGAAACACATGGTGTACAGTCCCTTTCTGCTTTTTAAAAATATCTAAAAAAATGGCTGATTATACAAAAATAATATATTTTGGGCTGATTATTGGGAAATGGCATCCGGATTTGTCCGCTCTGTATCTTCTGACGACTCCTCTTCTGATGGTTTTGTAGTGGACTCCTCTGAAGGGTCCGTTGCTGTATTGTCCCAGGAGGATGACTCCTGTTCTTGTGGCCCTGAAGGATTACCGTCTAAGGATGACGGGTTTGATGGAGGCTGAACCGGAGAAGTTGATGGGATATTTCCTGAAAGAATCCCATTTCCTGTTTGATTATTTCCTGCTTGATTGTTTCCTGTTTGATTGTTTTTATTTGTATTGACAGTTACCACCTTTGTGACTGTTTCTTTTTTAATCACTTTTGCTTCCCCGTCTTTATTGACTACTACCTGAGTATTATCTCCGACTTTATAGGTCACACTTCCATCAGACGCCGATTCTGTCTCGATTTCATCAGAAGAAAGGTCGATGGTTTCTTCCTCTACTAGAATGGAAAAGATTTTCCCATTGGTGTCTGTCTCAACTTCAGCATCTATTTCTTTTATAATTTCCTCAGTGATAATAGTGGTTTCCTGTGCATTGGAGTCACTGGCCTCTTTATAGTTCCATAAGCTCTTTTTTTTCCCTGAACGGTTTGATATAAGAACCGCGATAAACAGTATGCATATTAGCAATATCAGTATTGTTGCCTGAATTTTTTTATTCTGCAGTATGCTTTTGATTTTTTCCATAGTGATATCCTCTCTTTCTGCCAATCGTATTTTATCAGTAGTCTTTTATCCTGTATTCTTTACATAAATTTTTTCTGCTACTAATTTAACACTATTTTCCTATATTTGCAACTGCTTAATTTTCAGAATAGCAATATTTTATTTGGTTTTATGTCTTTGTTATCAGCTTCGGAAAATAATTTTTTCTGCTCCGGTACATGCCTTTAAATCCTTTTCTGTTTTTCTGTAAAACTCTCGATATTTTTTCGGACAGGTAATGAGAAGCTCTGGAATGATATCTTTCATTGACATCTGGTTTTCTGTTTTATATTTACGTACATTCATAATAACCGTCTTTACATGCTCTCCAAAACCAATACAGGTTTCATCTGTCTTTTCTGCTGACCATACAGTTTGATGCAGTGATTTTTTCTCTTCATACCTTGTATAAAAATTCTGGTAAATATAATCTGTGACATAGGGAGTATAAATGGCATACAATTTTAAAATCCCAAGCAAACTGTAATATAATGCAGTCTGACCTGAATATCTCTGTTCTATGCCATGCTTTTCCGGCTGATATAATCTTTCTTTTACTATTTCAATATAGTAATCACAAAAATCCTTCCAGAACAGCTCATCTGTTTCATGCCTTGCCTGACCGATTTCATAATTATCCAGCAGCTTTACTGCCTTTGTTGTAGTCTGACTTACTCTCTGTAAAATCCAGCGGTCAATCGGCAAAAGCTCTGATTCGTCATGTTGACGGGTTTTCTTAAAATCTTCCAGCTGCAGTATTGTAAAGTTTGCAGCATTATAAAGCTTATTGATAAATTTTTTTGAAATCTTCAGTTGAGTTTCACTGAAAAACGTATCTGTTCCCAGCCTGCCACTTGCTGCCCAGTAGCGTATGGCATCGGCTGAATGATTTTCTATCAATGCAAATGGAGAACCGCCAGCATTATTTTTTGACTTGCTTATTTTTTCTCCCGGCTTTGCAAGAACAAATCCACTAATCATAATATCTTTCCATGGAATCTGCCCTGTATGATACAGACTTTTTACAATGGAATAAAATGCCCATGTGCGAATAATTTCGTGTGCCTGACTTCTCATATTCATCGGCAGAATTTTATCTGAAATATCATCTGATTCTTCATAATGCGCATTGATAAAAGTTGTTACAGATGAAGTAGCCCATGTATCAAATACCGCCTGCTCCGGAATAAATTCATTACACCCGCATGAGCACGGCTGCAAAGGCTTATCTTCGAGAGGATTTACTGGAAGCTGTTCTTCTTTGGCAAAAATAGGAGTTTTACAGTTTTTACAGTACCAAACCGGAAATGGAACTCCAAAATATCTTTGTCTAGAAATACACCAGTCCCATTTAAGATTTTCCACCCACAGTTTATAACGGTTTTTCATATGTGCAGGATACCAGTTAATTTCCTGTGCAGCCTGAAGAAAACGCTCTTTTTCAGATAATATATCTATATACCACTGTTTTGAAAGAATAAACTCAACTTCATTGCCACAGCGTTCATGTACCGCAACCATATGGCTGACTTCCTCCTGTTTAATAAGAAGTCCCTTTTCTTTCAGCAGTTCTGCTATGAATTCTCTTGCTTTTTTAATACTCATTTTACCAATATAGGGAATTTCTTCACAAATTGTTCCATTTTGCAGAATAATTTTTTTATATGAAAGATTGTGTTTTTGATACCAGTCAACATCTGTGGAATCACCAAAGGTCGCACACATTACGGCTCCTGTTCCTTTTTCCATGGAAACGGTTTCTTCTGCCAGAACAGGAATTTCAAAGTCATACAATGGCACTTTTGCTTTTTCTCCTATATATTGTTTATATCTGATATCATCGGGATGAACAAAAATACATACACATCCCGCAAGCAGTTCTGGTCTGGTGGTGGCAACTAAAAGGTTTCCCTTTGATGTCTGAAAATTCAGATAATGAAAAACAGTTTCTGATTCTTTTGTTTCCAGCTCTGCCTGCGCAATAGAGGTCTGGCATTTTGTACACCATAATACCGGAGATTCTTTACTGTAAGCCTTTTTCTTCTGTACCAGTTTAAGAAAAGATTTCTGGGAAATCTTCTGGGACAACTCAGAGATGGTTTGATACTGCAAATCCCAATCCACGCTGAAACCAAGGCGTTTCCACAGCTTTTTAAATTCTGCCTCATATTTTTGAATCGTA